>Ga0302292_1002401_pt1 | contig 11225 bp, 7 predicted proteins | sample III_Fen_N2_1_FD_194553 | JGI IMG/M metagenome (GOLD analysis project Ga0302292, IMG submission 194553) | Peat permafrost microbial communities from Stordalen Mire near Abisko, Sweden - III_Fen_N2_1 | ecosystem: Environmental > Terrestrial > Soil > Wetlands > Permafrost | place: Sweden: Abisko...
GATAACAATGAAAATCAATGTACTTACACCGATAATCTGAAGGTGAGCCAACAATCCAATGGCAAACATACCGATTGCCATACCTATTGAACCGATAATTAACAACGGTTTACGTCCGAATTTATCCACAGTAAAGATGGCTACAAGGGTAAAGATAATGTTGATAAAGCCCATGATAACCGTTTGGTACATGGCAGCATCATTCCCAAATCCAAGGCCTTTGAATATCGTTGGAGCATAATAAAGTACCACATTAATACCAACTGCCTGTTGGAAAACAGATAGAAGAATACCGATAACCAATACTTTCCAACCGTAAGCAAGCACTTTTTCCACTTTTTCGTGAGCAGAATCCTTGATGTCCTGTAAAATTTCTTTGGCTTTATTCGTTCCGTTAATTTTTGACAGTACATACAATGCTTTTTCCTGTTGCCCTGATAGTGCAAGGAAACGCGGAGTTTCGGGAACAAGGAATAACAGGAGACCAAATACTGCTGCCGGGACTGCATTCGAAGCAAACATTAAACGCCAGCCATGTGAATCAATCCATGCCTGTGGTTGTCCTTTTGTAATAAAATAATTAACAAAATACACAATTAACATACCGAAGATAATTGCAAATTGATTCCATGAAACCAATTTACCCCGGATATCAGCCGGTGCAATTTCGGCAATATACATGGGACAAATAGCAGAAGCCAATCCTACTCCGATACCACCAACAATACGGTATAAGTTGAAAGCAATCAGGACAGGAACCGAACCATCACCTTTTGTGAAGAAAAAGAATTCGGGATATGCAGCACCGCATGCCGATATGAAAAATAATATGGCAGCAATCAGCAGAGAGTTCTTACGTCCGAATTGGGTGGCAAAAATACCCGAAATAGCACTACCAATGATACAACCGATAAGGGCACTCGAAACGGTAGCACCATGATAGAAAGCTGCCATACTTCCAAAAGTAGCTGCATTCAAATGGAAAACAGTTTTTAATGAATCGACGGCTCCCGAAATAACGGCTGTGTCGTAACCGAAAAGCAAACCACCTAAAGTGGCTACCATTGTTATGCCGAAAATATAAAGTTTACTTCCGCTTTGTGAGTTCATATTTTATAGATTTTAGAACAAAGACATTAGAACAAAGACATTAGAACAAAGAACCAGGACATTAATATTTTGTCTTTGCTCTTTGCTCTTTTGTCTAATGTCTATTGTCTGTTTAGATATACATATTTACAATTGCTTCATACAATTCCTGCTTTCCGCTGATTTGTTTTGGTTCACCATTCGATTTGGCATAAGCAACCACTTCTTCGAAAGATAATTTTCCTTCTTCAAATTCTTTCCCTTTTCCGGCATCATACGATGCATAACGGTCAGAAACCATTTTCTTATAAGGAGATTCTTCGAGGATTGCTGCCGCAGATTCCAATGCGCGGGCCATAACATCCATCCCTGAGATATGAGCGATAAACAAATCTTCCAGATCGGTCGAGTTACGACGTAGTTTAGCATCAAAGTTGGTACCGCCACCCTGCATACCGCCACCCTGAAGGATAACAAGCATAGCCTGGGTTAATTCATAAATATCAATTGGAAATTGGTCTGTATCCCAACCATTTTGAACATCACCGCGGTTGGCATCGATAGCGCCCAACATACCTGCATCAACTGCACATTGAAGTTCGTGTTCGAAAGTATGACCGGCTAATGTGGCATGGTTTACTTCAATATTGATTTTGAAATCTTTTTCCAAACCGTATTCTTTCAGGAAACCGATAACGGTTTCGGTATCCACATCGTATTGATGTTTCATTGGTTCCATTGGTTTCGGTTCAATAAGAAATACACCTTTGAATCCTTTAGAACGGGCATAGTCGCGGGCCTTGGTCAACATAATCCCCATGTGCTGTTTTTCACGTTTCATATTCGTGTTGAGCAGGCTCATGTATCCTTCACGTCCTCCCCAAAACACATAAGCTTTACCACCCAATTCGATGGTAGCATCCAGAGCGTTTTTGATTTGAACCATTGCACGGGCAGCAGTATCAAAATCAGGATTTGTACTGGCACCGTTCATATAGCGGGCAGGTGAAAATACATTGGCAGTACCCCACATCAGGTTGATACCTGTTTCAGCTTGTTTTTGTTTTGCATAAGCAACAATAGCTTTTATGTTTGCTTCATATTCTTCGATGCTGCTGCCTTCGCTGATCAGGTCGATATCATGGAAACAATAGTATTCAATGCCAACTTTTGTCATAAATTCAAAACCTGCATCCATTTTATCTTTAGCAGCCTGTAAAGCATCTTCAGCTCCAACCCATGGGTGAACTTGTGTTCCGCCACCAAACTGGTCACTGCCTTCTGCACATAAGGTATGCCACCATGCCATACAAAATTTAAACCATTCTTTCATTGGTTTACCATAAACCACTTTTTCAGCATCATAATGATGAAATGCTAAAGGGTTTTTACTTTCTTTTCCTTCGAATTTGATCTTTTCCACTGATGGAAAATAAACTTTTGTGCTCATAATTTTAATTATTTAGTTAGTTAAATACATTGTTCTATTTCAATTGTAAATCTGTAAATATTATATTGTAAATCAAATATGTTTTTCCCACAATTCGTAAGCCTTCATACTAGCAGCCACATTTTCAGGTTCCGGAGTTACAATAACTATCTTCTTCAACGTAGCAAATGCTTCTTCGGCAGTTTTGTAAATCCCTGCTCCTATTCCAGCTCCACGTGCTGCACCCACCGAACCATCGGTGTTATAAAGTTCAATGGTTGCCCCTGTGATATTAGCCAGTGTCTGACGGAAAATAGGACTTAAAAATAAGTTTGCATGTCCGGCGCGAATAGTTTTTGTTTCTATTCCCATTTGGTTCATAATGTCCATACCGTATTTAAATGAAAATGCAATCCCTTCATGAGCTGCCCGTGCCAGATGTGCTTTGGTATGACGGTTAAAGTTGATGCCATGGATAGAGCAATTTGGCTCTTTATTACCAAGTACACGTTCAGCGCCATTTCCAAAAGGTATAATGCTGACTCCTTCACTTCCAATCGGAATCTGAGCTGCCAGTTCATTCATTTCTTCATAACTGATCCCTTCGGGGGCCACATTATTTTTAATCCAGGTATTTAAAATTGCAGTACCGTTTATACAAAGCAATACACCTACACGTGTGGCTTCTTTGGTATGATTTACATGTGCAAATGAATTAACGCGTGACTGCGGATCATAACGGGAATCTTCGTTTACACCGTAAACAACACCCGAAGTTCCTCCTGTAGCGGCGACTTCGCCCGGATTTAGTACATTTAAGGATAAAGCATTGTTCGGTTGGTCACCTGCACGGTAAGTTACCGGAGTGCCCCCAGCCAATCCAAGTTCTGCAGCAATATCGGCTTTTAAGTTTCCCTGTTGACCAAAAGTAGGTACAATTTCAGGAATCAGTTTTGTGTCAAATCCAAAATAATCGAATAAAAATTTAGCAGGAGCATCTTCTTTAAAATCCCACGCAATGCCCTCCGATAAACCTGATGCTGTAGTACAGGCTTTTCCTGTCATACGCATGGCCAGGTAATCGCCTGGTAACATATAGTATCTTGCTCTTGCATAATTTTCAGGTTCATGTTCTTTTACCCATGCCATTTTCGATAATGTAAAATTACCGGGGGTGTTAAGCAGATGGGATAAACAATTTTCACTGCCTAATTCTTCAAAAGCCTTTTGACCGTAAGGTACCGCACGGCTGTCACACCAGATAATTGAATCACGTATAGCCTGCTGGTTTTCATCCACCAATACCAACCCGTGCATCTGATACGAAATGCCAATAGCCTTTATGGATGAAGGATCTTTCCCAAATTCAGCCAGCACCGCTGCTGTTGCCAGTTTTAGATTTGTCCACCATGTTTCGGTATCCTGTTCTGCCCAACCGGCTTTCACCGATTTAATCTCCATTTCCTTTTTTGGAAAAAATGCACTCGAAACACATTCGCCCGTTTCGGCATTTACCAGACTCGCCTTTACCGACGAACTTCCTAAATCATAACCAAGTAGATACATATATATTTACAATTTAATCATTTACAATTTACAATTTAAAGATCAGTTAGTGAACATGCTCTTAAAACAGAACATGGTTGATTGGTTAATTGGTTGATTGGTTATCTATCGGGGCACTTCAAATGGAGTATGCGACATCCCGATTTATGGTGACTCTTCAAACACGGAACACGGAACACAGAACTTTTCAAACCTTTCAAACTTCAAACTTCAAACCCGAAACACGGAACGTGGAACGTTCTTCACGTCTTCTTCCTGTCAAACTTAAACAACCTGGCTGCCCTGTGAGGGACACCTTCTTCAAACTCATCTAACATAACCAGGTAAGGCATTTGTGCCACTTTCTTTTGGAAATTCCTGACATCCGACCGTTTTTGATGAACTACATCATACAAGGTCCGAAGTTGTGAAATGGTGAATTTACGGGGTAACAGTTCGAATAACAGATGAGGTTCCAGATCCAACCTGTGCCGGATGTGCTGTAGTCCTTTTTCGATAATCACATTATGGTCAAATGCAAGTTGCATGGTTGAAATTTCATTCACATCATACCAATTGGCAGATGTATCATCAGCATTCATCAATATCTTCCTGTCAATCTTAATCAGTGCCACATAAGCAACTGTCACTATCCGCCCGATTTTTAATTGCGTAGTCCGTTCAAGCCATAAAACATCCCGTGGATTGGCAGTGCGGTTTGGACTGCCAAAACTTTTAAACTGGCTTAAATAGATATTTTTGAGACCTGTCAATTCAGTCAACACACGCGAAGCTGCATCATCTAAATCTTCATCATAAAGGATTATGCTTCCCGGAAGTTTCTTATCATTGTATAACTCATTTTGTTCGTCGATACTGCGTTCAATAAGTAATACTTTCAGATTTTCACCGTCAAAACCGAAAACAACACAGTCGACAGAGATATGTGGATTATATAAATGTTCGGTCGTCATATCTTCATCAAGAATAGTTAAGACGACAAAAATAGTTTATTTATTTGAAATATATTCAAATAATAAGTATGTTATAAAACACATATTCAATTATTTAAATTATGTATATAATACAATAACAAAATTGTTTTATTGTATTATGTACAATAAGTATTTCATGCCCGGTTTTTCTAATTCGTGCAGTATGAAACAATTGATACTTTCATTTTAAATTAAACTGTTCTCTCAAACAATACAATATCCGTATTGAATCAGACAAACGGAAAATATAGATTATTCAGTCCAAAAGAAGCCTGAATTTATCATTTATTTCCTCAGAATTATTCAAAAGTGCATTTTAATAGATTAAATCACATCAAAAATTCAACTATTTCAACTACCATTTTTATACATTGCTAATTCCTGAATAAGATTCTAATGTATCTGCGGATTATGGGTATTTCAGAATGATATTTTCTGTCGTGTTTCAATTTGCAAAAAAAATAAAAGCAGGATATTATCAGAAAAGTGCATCAACTGTTGGCGAAATTCCGCTCACACTACAGGAAAGTGTATTACTTTAGTATTGGTTTAGAATTGGTTTGGTTATGTATATCATTTATATATCATTATACAATCATATATATATCATAATAAAGTCACTTCTCTTATAAGAGAAGTGAATCCTAAGTGAAATGTATATTGATGTATTATCAGATTTGATTGACTTAGAATTCCGAACCAAAACTAAACCAAAATTGAACGAATAAAGCATAGCGGATAGTTGGCGGAGGTTTGACAGATGTAATTAATTAATAATTAAAAATTAATAATTAATAATTTCCAAGATGCTGAATATTATTCTTTTGTAGATTCAGACTTCCTGACCTCTCGCAAATTCAGTTGTCGCTATTTTTTCTAATACACAGCAGACTTTAGTTATTACACCTTAAGATCAATAATTTACAAATAATATACGACAAGTTTACGATATATGCGACAGTCATATTTACGATATGGACATTGTAAGTTCTTGATTTATAGCATGGGGTCAGGATGTCTGAGATTAATAAATAAATCATTAAATATCTATGAATCCTTATATGCTATTTAAACACAAATATTTTTAAGTCTCATGCAGGCAAAAGATGGAGGTGTTTTTTAGGAATGAGAAGCGATGAAGAAGTATGAGCCGGTAGTAAGTAGAAAAAGAAATTTCAGGACGATACAATCGAGCAACAAGCATTGAGGAATGAGAGGTAAGAGACGGTCTATAAAAAGACACACCGGAATAAGAAGCATTTTCTTATTCCGGTGATATTCTGAAGGATTAAATCTATTATTCGTTTATTCTACTTCCCACTCGTAAATGCCGGCAGCATTCTTTTCGGGAAGTTTAATTTCTATTTTCACAGAGTTGGTGGTAACAGGCTTGAAAATCACTTCGTTTCCAATTCCTTTTTCCACTCCGTAAGGGGTGGTATTTTCTACCGGAGTCCATTCACCGGCGGTATTTTTATAGTATGCTTTCCATGATTCAGGCACACGGCATCCACCCCAGGGACCATCATCAAACCAGTATACTGTCGTACGGCTCACTGTCTTTGCGGTTGTAAATTCATACGAAATCCATTCGGTTGTTCCTTCTTTTGGCCACCAATGATAGTAAGGTATAGAGCGGTCGTTTTCGTCTTTTGGAACCAGGCCATCATGGATGGCTGAAAGTGATTTGGTTTTATAGGATGCATCTGTTTTACTTTCCGTAGCAATGGTCGGTGGCATAGCAGGGCGTGTTGCGCTCAGATCCATTGGCAGCCACACAGCCATATCGCCGCTTCCACGATGCGCCCAGGCATAGTAAGGAATCATTTTCAGTTTCACTTCTTTTGTTACCAGCTTTCCTTGTACATCGTAACTTAACGATTGTACATCCGTTTGAATGGTATTGATTCCGTAAAGTAAATCAGGTTTGTTTTCCATAATAATGCTGAAGATGTTGAAATCATTATCAGGCCATTCGGCACAATAAACAATAGGACCACGTTCAACGGCTATCTTTCCGCGATCGGCTTCTACTGCCGGATTTGCTTTTACAGTACGGGCTTCCATGTCGAAATGAACCTCAACTTTGTCACCTTTTTTCCATGCACGATGAATACTGAAATACCCTTTTTCTATCGTACTTGTTACTTCTTTTCCGTTTACTTTCACGGTGTAGCCCAGTGTCTTTTTATCGCTATAGCTGTATAGGTTTCCGGGAACTACATTTCCATGCACCCATCCCGGAACACGAATTTTCAGTGTAATTTCCTGTTTTCCTTTTGGTGATACTTCCAGATGGATATCCCCTGTCCATGGATAGTCGGTACTTTGTTTCAATTCTACTGCTTTGCCATTTACTTTCAGATCGGAATGGTTTGACATAAACAGGTTCACATATACATCGCTGTTGTGCACTGCGTAAATATATCCCGGTACGGAAGGGATAAAACGGCATATATTTGATGGGCAACAGGCACAACCAAACCAGGGTTGACGGTTGTGCTGGCCGTTTGATTCCAATGGGTTTGGGTAAAAGAAACTACCCCCGTCCAACGAGACACCCGAAATAAGTCCGTTGTAAAGCGTGCGTTCCAATACATCATAATATTTGGCATCACCATGTAACAGAAATAACCTGTAATTCAGATATACATTCCCGATGGCTGCACAGGTTTCGCAATAAGCCGACATGTTGGGCAATTCATAATTCTTTCCAAATGCTTCACCACTACCTGTTGCACCAATTCCACCGGTTATATACAGTTTTTTATTGACGATATTGCTCCAAATGCGATCAATGGCATCGATGTATCCCTTGTCACCTGTCAGAGCAGCCACATCGGCCATTCCCGAATACATGTAAGCTGCACGGACTGCATGTCCTACTGCTTCGTCCTGTTCCAGTACAGGTTTATGCGACTGGCTGTATTCTTCCTTTCTTTCTGTTGTTCCCCTTTTATCAAGAAGAAACTTTGCCAGATTCAGGTATTTAATTTCACCGGTGACAACATAGAGTTTTGCCAGTGCCATTTCGGCAATCTGATGCCCGGGAACAACTACTACCTGTCCCGGTTTATCTCCTATTTCACGGACAGCACAATCGGCATACTTTATGGCAATATTCAGGAAGGTTCTTTTTCCTGTCGATTGATAATGGGCTATCGCTCCTTCAATCATATGTCCCAGATCGTATAATTCATGGCTCAGGTCCTCTTCCTTTTCCCAACGTTTTGTTCCTGACCATTCATGGGGATGAGCAGGGTTCATAGTGCGTGCCGTATACAGATAACCGTCCGGTTCCTGTGCGGCAGCAACAAGGACTAACACGCTGTCGATATACCGATCCAGTTTCTTGTTTGGAAATGTCTGCATCGAATAACTTGCCCCCTCTATCGTTTTGTACACATCGGTGTCGTCGAAAGGGAAACCTTCAAATTTATATGATTCGCTGGGATGGGCTGCCATTACAAAGTTCTTGTATCGTCCGGTTTCCTCACACTTACTAAAAGCCAATGGAATGGTAACCTCACGACTAGCCTTAAGCCGTTGGCCCCAAAAAGCATCAGTTACTCTCACCGCTGTGAATGACACAGGGGTGATCGGATAACCTCCGCTTTGTTTTACCTGTGCCTGCAAACATAAGCACAGGCACAATAATACTGGAAAAAACATTTTACGCATAATAAATTTCTATTAAGTATGATTTTTTATTTAAATTCCACGCTAAAAAAACAGGAATACAACTGTTATTTATTTAGTACTTCAGTCAATCTGAAATTGGAGTTTCAAATATACCTGTTTTCTGTTTACCAATAGTTCATTCATTGATAATAATGGCGGACTTATTCGTATTATTTGAAATATTCTGTTCATGACTGTTTTTATATATTGGTAACCGGCTTAAGTAATTGAAACAATAACAATCTCTTACTCTTTATTTCTGACTCTTAGTTTTTACTCCTTACTTCTTACCTCTTACTTCTTTCTTAGCCGTACCATCAGCACTCCATGTCCCGGAATTGTTTGTTTTGTATTTGACGCTGTAGTTCCGATTATTTTATGTTTCCACAAATCCCTGATGGTATATTCATTTTTGGACATGTTTATCCGGGTGGCAAAATACATGGTATTCCTTTGCCATTTATAATCCAGAACCCATTCTTTCTCCGACCGGTTAAGGAAACACACTGCAAGTTCATCTTTTGATAATGGCTTCGCCCATATTTCATGGTCACCCATATCCATAAAGCGGATGCCCTGTTGTCCCAGACTATCCTGGTCAATTGCTATGACATCTTTATTGGTTAGAATCTCCTGTGTTTCCTTATCCATTGACCGTAGGTCGTTACCTGCCATCAGAGGTGCAGCAAGCATAGACCACATCGAAAAATGAGTAATATATTCATCCTTTGTCATGCCTCCGTTCCCAACTTCAAGCATTTCGGCATCATTCCAATGGCCCGGACCTGCATATTGATAAAGGTCGGCAACAGAATCAATGATATTCAAAACTCCGACACCACCCCAATCGAATTTACATTCGAAACAATCGCGTATATCGGGAGTCGTACGCCATAAATGTCCGATGCCATTTCCCCATTTCCACGGTTTGTTCTCTCCCCATTCACAAATACTAAATACAATCGGCCGGCCGCACGCTTTTAAAGCATCGCTCATTGTTTTATAAGCAGCTTCAGCATTTTGTCCCTCGCTCGAACACCAGTCGTATTTCAGGTAATCAATGTTCCATTTGGCATACCGGCGGGCATCCTGAAACTGGTATCCTCTGCTACCCGGCCGTCCCTGACATGTAAGTGAACCGGCACATGAATAGATTCCCAGCTTAAGACCTTTGCTATGAATATAATCGGCCAGGGCCTTTATTCCGTTCGGAAAACTAACCGTATCAGCAATGATATTGCCCTCTTTATCCCGGTCCACCTGCCAGCAATCGTCAATAACAATGTATTCATATCCTGCCTGTTTCATACCCGAAGTTACCAATGCATCCGCTACTTCCATAAGCAACTTTTCGTTGATCCTGCACCCAAACTTGTTCCAGCTGTTCCAGCCCATTGGAGGGGTGGCTGCTAATGATTTGAAAACCGAATCCTGCCTGTTTTTTTGTGATTCGGAGTTGGTTTGTGACTGGATAGTGCCAACAAACAAACATAGTGTGAAAAGTATCAGATTTTTTTTCATTGATTTTTCAGGTATTAAAATGTGTGCCTTTGTTTCGTTATTTTTTTGATTTGCAAATTAACAGAATGTTTATTTGTAAGAATTGTAAAATAGTCCATAATACTATAAAAATCATCCAATCCTGATTTTTAGTACTAAATCATTTAAATACCAATTATACAGGCCTTTTATAATAATAATCATACTATTTTATTGTTTTTATGAATTATATTTCCCTCTATAATAAATAATTTTTGTAATATTGTGCCATAATCCCTAAAAATCCGTCTTAGACCTATCCATGAGAAAACTGTCTGCATTTACACTCATTTTCCTTTTCGTATTTTCATCATTCCACCTAAAAGCCAATACGTTCAGCTTTCGTCACTATAAAGCAGAAGATGGGTTAACATTCAATACTGTCAGGAGCATTATTCAGGATCGCCATGGATTCATGTGGTTTGGTACCGAAGATGGATTAAATCGTTTTGATGGCTATTCATTTAAAGAATTTCGCATTTCGAAGACCGATGAAAATTCGCTGACCAGCAACTATATAAGTATTTTACTGGAAGACAGCCGGGGGGATATCTGGATTGGAACTGACGAGGGCGTCAATATCTACCATCCGTTGACTGAAAAATTTACGCGCTTTCAGACTCTGGCAAACGGAATAATGATTTCGTCTACTATTAATAATATTGTTGAAGATAAATCCGGAAATATCTGGATTGCAACCTATGGACAGGGAATCTATTGTTACCATCTTTCTTCAGGCAAACTGACACAATTCAGGGTGATAAAACAAGGAAAAGCTTCAATCCCTTTCGATTATGTTAACTTCCTGTTTGTCGACAAGGCTAATCAGGTTTGGGCAGCTCCTAAATCATACCAGCATCCACTTATATCCTTTGACCGCTCAAAAAGATGTTTTCGTACTTTTGATTTAAAACTTCAGAACAATTACCACAAGGATATTACGATTT
>Ga0302292_1002404_pt1 | contig 11223 bp, 8 predicted proteins | sample III_Fen_N2_1_FD_194553 | JGI IMG/M metagenome (GOLD analysis project Ga0302292, IMG submission 194553) | Peat permafrost microbial communities from Stordalen Mire near Abisko, Sweden - III_Fen_N2_1 | ecosystem: Environmental > Terrestrial > Soil > Wetlands > Permafrost | place: Sweden: Abisko...
ACTCAAAGACCGTTGGTTCCCTCTCACAAGGAGAGGGACTTAGTGTGTGCAACAAAGAAGCTATACAAAATTATTTCTTATCTAGTACTTAAGTCATTTCCAACAGAAGATGGCGCATTTCCAACAGAAGATGACGCATTTCCAACAGAAAACAACTTATTTCCAACAGAATATAAATCATTTCCAACAGGAAATAAATCATTTCCAACAAGAAATAAATCATTTCTAACAGAAAACAAATCATTTCCAACAAGAAATAAATCATTTCCAACAAGAAATAAATCATTTCTAACAGAAAACAAATCATTTCCAACAAGAAATAAATCATTTCCAACAGAAAATAAGGTATTTCCAATAAGAAATAAATCATTTCCAACAGAAAATAAGGTATTTCCAACAAGAAATAAATCATTTCCAACAGAAAATAAGGCGTTTTAAGATTCTATGGGGGTCTGTTCAATAAACTGTGTCACCATAGAGAGACGAAACGAGCTATTGCCGGATAACTTCACGCGATTGAATAGTAAGAATAATTTAATTGTCATATTTTAGATTCCGACCTCTCCCTAATTCTTGGCAAGCCAAGCGGCAAAGCCGATTACCCTCTCACAAGGAGAGGGACTTGGTGTGTGCAACAAAGAAACTATACGACATTATTTTGTTCCTATTATTTCTATACAACTAAAAACAAAAGGTTTAGAGATTATATAAGTTTGAGATTTCGATATAACTCTTTTATTAAACGTAAAGAACGTAAAGTTGTAAAGCCGCAAAGAGAAAAATTTAGGTTTTTATCTTTGCGTACTCTTTGGATAGTTGATGATATTAAAATAAATGATTATCTGCAATGTGTCCTAATTTATATACCGGTGCTTCCGTCAAGCCGGAATGTATCATCTGCACCTTTGGTTTTATAGATTTAACTATTTCTACAAAAATTATCGGGACTCTGTCCCTTTAATGCATAACTAACTTTATATTATTTGCTTAAGGTACAGATGATACATTCCGGCTTGACGGAAGTACCGATAATTTTTGTAGTTCGTACCATACAAATAAATCCAAGGTGCAGCGCACCGGAATATATAATTTGAAGCTTTAGGAGCTTTTGCGGATAATCATTAAAATAAGTATATCTAAGCTTTGCGTACTTTGCGTTAAGTGTATTTCTCAAACAGATGCTCTACCTAATATAATGGTTATTATTCAAAATAAATATCTATTTATCAAAATGTTGAATTATAAATAAACTGTAAAAACATGGGTATAACTAAAGTAACGACTGATTTTTCAGCGAAAAATTATTCGGACACGGAACTCAGCGTGCAAGTGGGTAACGTGATGGATAAAATGACTGACAATCCGTACTTCACTACTCCCACGCCCCCACTGACAGAGATAAAGGCAACTCTAACGAGTTTCAATGCTTCGTTGGTAAAGGCCGAAAAGGGAAGTGCAGAAGACAGAGTGATAAGAAACAGCTGGCGTGCTAAACTGGAGGACAACATGAAAAACTTAAGCATGTATGTGCAAATTACCAGTAAGGGCGACAGCGTAATTATCAGTAGTACCGGATTGGACGTAAACCGGAAGCATTCGGCAGTGGGACCACTACCAAAGCCCGAAAACGTGATAGTAAAAATGGGCGATAACAAAGGAACAGTGTGGGTAAGCTGTGACTCGATATCTTCGGCCGCCTTTTATGAATTTGATTATGCCGAAGTAACAACCGATGGCACACTTAAATGGATTCATAAAACCTCTACGAAACACAAAATACTGATAGAAGGACTTACCAGCGGGAAACAATACGTGTTCCGAGTAGCAGGTGCTGCTTCCGACCCTTCGCGCGTATGGAGTGATCAGATTTCTAGCTTTGTAATATAAGTTTTTAGCGATAAATAATCAAACGATAAATAGATAGTTATAACGGCGAAACCGTCCTGATTCATACCCGGGGCGGTTTTTCTTATTAACTGAAACCCGCACCAATAAAGGGATTTAAAATTTGTATAAAAAAAGTGTAATATTTTGTTGGTGGCGTTAAATATAGTTTTTATCTTTGGGGGTTAATTAAAAGCTACATAATATGATGAATATGATGATTAAAGATATATAAGTGTATTAAACAACAAGATAAAAAAAGGAGATAGACTTACGAGTTGAAAAATATTGAAGAATGATGACTTAAATTATGGAATTGTTGACTGAAGTTTAAAAATAAATTAAGAATTAAATAATAAATTAAGTATTATGAATTTATTGCACATTACAGATTATCACTTTTCAAATCAAAATTCGTTGCAGAATCGAGTTGTGAATTCAATCATTAACACAATAAATGATAGAAAGTTAAAAATAGATATGATTATTTTCACTGGTGATTTAGTTCAAAAAGGCAGTAAATTAGACACTTTCAAAGAAGCAGAACAAAGCCTATTTGGACTTTTATCAAGTAAATTAATGGTTGACAAAGAAAATATTTTATTTTGTCCAGGAAATCATGATATTGACAGAGAGTCAATTCATGGTGCTATGAAATCTTATTTTGAAAGAGATATAAATTCAAATGATGATTTAAATGAATTTTGTAAAAAAACAACAGATATTGTTCTTGCTGATTCACTTAAACCAAGCAATAACTATCAAAGTTTTCTTCGAAATTATCACCCTGAAAATATTAGCAATAAAATAACCCCTTTTTACTCATTACACTATCGAACGCTTAATTATAAGAAAATTGCAATTGTAAGTTTGAATTCTGCTTGGTTATCCTCATTGGATAAAGAAAAAAAAGGAAATGATGATAAGGGAAATTTGCTAATTCCAAATTTCATTTTCGAAGATATAAAAAAACAGATGGGGGCAATCGATCAAAAAATTTTATTGATTCATCATCCACTGTATTTTTTAAAAGATTATAACTTCTATTCTGTTGAGAATTACATTCATAATGAATTCGATTTATTATTTTCTGGACATGTACATAAAGTTTCAGCCATATCAAGACATAGTGGAACTAATGGAATTTTTGAACATGTTGCAAAGGCTTCTCTTTCTGCAAAAGAGAATTTAGGCTGCTCAATAATAGAAGTTGATGAGGTTGAAGAAAATAAGATTAGTGTGACTGAATTAACTTACATTAATGACAGTGATACATGTCATGTAAGTAATCCTATAATTCACACGGTGCCTTGTGGCAATGAAAAAGCTGAAATCATAGCTTTCAGAAGAAAGATATTTGATAAAATTGCTATAGAGAAAGAAAATGCAAATCATTTATTACTGATAAAGGAAGATGAAACAAAAAAAGATTTTTTATCATTATATAATCACCCAGTGCTAAAAAAGGATGCTGAAGGTGGATTGGAGTCAAAAAACTCAATTATGATTAGTTTAGATGACATTGTCTATGGTAATGAAAATTTCGTTATTTTAGGTAAAGACAAATGTGGTAAAACATCATTACTAAGAAGAATTCAAATTGAGATATTAATGAATCATTCAAGAAATTGTAAAATTCCATTTTTTGTTGATGCAAAAGATTTTGAGTCTAAAATCGAAGACAATTTTGAGCTTGAACAATATATCAGAAGCTACTTCTCAATAAACAAGAATAAAACTAGTGAAATTCTAAAATCCAATAATTTTTTATTATTGATTGACAATTATTCCCTCAAATCACCAATGAGTGAATACCTCAATAAATTTCTATTAGAATATCCTAACGTATCTTTTGTAATTTGTAGTGAGTATAATGTTTCTAGAAGTGTTGATGTATTTCAATTAGGGAATACAATTTATGAAAAATTATTTTTTCACGATTTAAGAAGAAAAGAGATTATTGCTTATACTGACAAACGTTTATCTTCAAACCAAAACAAAGAAGCAGCACAAGAAAAAATAATTACATTATGTAAACAATTAGAATTGCCACTAAATTATTGGACAGTATCACTATTACTATTAATATATAATAAATCTTCTGATAGTTACTCTAAAAATATTTTCTCTATTTTAGATATTTGTGTAGATGAAATTTTTGGTAAGAAACAATTATTATTGACAAATAGAATTGGATTTGATCAACTTAAAACTATTTGTGCTGAATTGGCAAAAGAGCTTTTTGAAAATCACGAATTAAACATTTACAGTGCTCCATTTATTGATATTCTCAATAAAATTGATAAAATTTTATTGGAAAACCCTAGAATTAATGCACAAAGTAGAGATGTCTTTGATTTTTTTGTGAATTGTGGAATCCTAAAACAGAAAAAGGAAAATAATTATTATGTTTTCAGACTAAATGGTTTTTTTGAATACTTCTTAGCGTATCAGATGACAAGAGATTCAGTTTTTCTAAATGATATTTTATCTGATGACAAGAAATACCTTGGTTTTAAGAATCAAATTGAGGTTTACTGTGGTTTTAAACGTGATGATTTCGATTTTCTTAAATTTATATTCGACAAAACAGAGCAAAAACTTAATTCTACATTTACTAATTACGACAAGAAAAAAGATGTAGAGTTGATAAAGAAGGTGAAAGAACCAGAGCATTTAGAAGCGATATGTAGAGAAGTGTCTGTAAAGAAAACTTTAGATAAGTTTGAAAAAGCCGAAATTGAAGATATTACGGATGAATTACAAATAAATTCCGAGGTACATCACATGAAGGTATTTGATCCCAATATAATTAACACAGAGTTAATTGAGCAGTATTTGTCAATCCTTGCGCGTTCATTTAGAAACTTGGACGGTATCTCAGGAAAAAACATGGAGATGAAAGAAATTTTTCATTATATTCTTGATTCATATTGTAATTTCGGATATTTTCTAATTGATGAGTTTTCAAATATTCTAAAAAAGGAAATTAAAAAAGAAAATTTTGTTTCTTTAGAAGAAGTACCGGAATTAGATCTATTAAGATTAATTTCTAATTTCTGCCCAATGATAACGCAGTCGTTTCTTTTTGATGGGATTGGTCATTACAACCTAGAAAGACTAATAATTGAAGAGATATCTAATTTAGAACAAGATAGTAAAAACAATCAATATAAATTATTTATGTTGTATTACTTATTGTTAGATATTGATTTAAATGCAAATAGAGAGTATATTGAAATATCAATGAGTAATATTAAAATGCCAGTTTTAAAATATGCTATTTACTTAAAGTTAAACTATTATTTAGCTTTTAAGGGTGGTGAAAATAAATCCTTACAGCAAAGTTTAACAAAGAGTATTCAAGAAGCAAAATTGAATTTTGATAAAGAATCAGATATTGGTGATATTCAAAAGCAAATCCAAAATAAAAAGAGGCTATCAACAGTTAAAAAGTTAGACTGATTTATTATTAGATCTACGTAATTTGAATAACATTAAAAACTAAACTACCTGTTGGCACGAATTTATAAAATGCAACAAATGTCTGAACTTTGATTTAGCTGATTCATCAGATAAAAACAGATATTTTGAAAATCTGCTAAATCAATTCATCTGATATAATCGTGGTCCAGACAATTGAGAGGGAAAGCTTGCTGGCATGAATTTATAAAATGCAACAAATGTCTGAACTTGGATTTAGCTGATTAATCAGATAAGAACAGATACTTTGAAATCACGTGAATATGAAAGAAATGATGTTTAGGAATTAGGAATGGATTTAAAATAAGACCTATTTATACGTTATAATATGGAAGATTATAAATATAAAGACATTACGGGTAATATAATAGGAGCTTCCATGCAAGTTCATAAAACACTTGGCAATGGGTTCCAAGAAGTTATTTACCAGAGGGCTTTAGAAATTGAAATGCCAAATTATAATCTGAATTTCAAACGGGAATTCGTAATGCCTATATTTTATCGATCTATCCAAATAGGTACACGTAGGGTTGATTTTCTTGTAGAAGATATTATTTCGGTAGAACTGAAAGCTGTAATCAGATTAGAAGATGTGCATCTGGCTCAGGCTATTAATTACCTTGAGGCATATAATATAGAAGTAGGCTTATTGATAAATTTTGGAAGTAAAAGCTTAGAATTCAAAAGGTTAATTAACGCTAAGTATAAACAACTGTCTGAACTTTGATTTAGCTGATTCATCAGATAAAAACAGATATTCTGAAAATCTGCTAAATCATTTCATCTGATATAATCGTGGTCCAGACAATTGACAGGGAAAGCTTCCACAACCAAAGGGAGTGTACCGCCAAATGAGAATAGACCCGGTAGCTATGGGTCATGCTAGAAAAAATAAAAAACAACAATGATTATGAGACAATGTGACAACTGTGGAACAAACAACAATGAGAATTCAAAATACTGTACAAATTGTGGTTATGAACTACCGAAAAAAACAGTGATTGAAAACCTGGAAACGGAAGCTCCAACCAAACAAAAAGGAAACAGGAAACAAGTGCAAACTTATTTGGGTATTGCTTTTGGATTATTAGTGATGTTTGCTATTCAGCATTTTGTTTTTAATGCCGGCAAGTCGAATATAGATCAGTTATTGACGAAATTTGCCAGTGAGATTAATAAATCATGTCCTATCAACATTGATGCCGAAACCCGGCTGGATAATGCTGTTGCATTGCCGAACAAAACATTTCTTTATAATTATACTTTAGTCAATATAGAAAAGGGGAACGTTGATACCTTACAAATCAAGAGTAGTCTTGTACCTAAAATAGTAAATTTTGTGAAGTCGAGTCCGCAAATGAAAGACATAAAAGCTGAAAAAGTAACCTTCATATATTATTATAAGGACAAAAATTCAGTTTACTTATTTCAAGTGCCTGTAACCCATCAACAATACGAATAAATGCAACCAATGTCTGAACTTTGATTTAGCTGATTCATCAGATAAGAACAGATATTTTTAAAATCTGCTAAATCAATTCATCTGATAGTATCGTGGTCCAGACAATTGAGAGGGAAAGCTTTTTAGTACTGAGAAGCAGGAAGCTTAGTTTAAATCATTACTTACACTACGGTAAACAAAAGAGACAGTAAAATCCACTCCAGCAGGGAAATAATAAAATAAAAAACATTCATCCAAATGAGAAAATTTTTAATCGCATTATCAATTTTATTTGTTAGTTGCAGTCATACTGGACAAAAGCAAAGCACTGCTGTTCAAAACGACTCTATAAAGAATAAGAACGAAAACTTGAGAACCTACACATGGGATGATGAATTGTGTCATTATACATGCAAGTATGACTCAACAATTGTGAGTTATAGGCAGTTGAGAAATTCATACGATTTAGGATTTCAAACAGGCAGATTTGAAATAAGAACTCAAAACGCTGTTTTTGTAATTGGTGATATTGAAAAATTAAATGTTGATTCTTTAGACAATGAATTTAAAATAAAAATTAACGACTTAAAATCATTGGAAGTTATAAATACAAAATACTGGTTGAATTTAAAACAAAAAAAGATTCTTGAACTAACAAAGGTTTATGAACTAACCAGACTTGAAATTCTTGGTTATGCTCATCCAGACGTTTTAAATTATAAAGGTTGTCCAACCGAATGTGAAAAATATATTGTTGGATTAGTGAAAGGTGGTGATGAACTTTTAAAAGTTTGGCTAGCATTCCATGAAGAATTTATTAAACAGCAAAAAAAAGTAAGTTCTAGTGATGAAACTATTGAATTCTTGAACAAAGAATTTTACAAAAAATATAACTCTTTAGATAAACTTGAATATGCTAAAATAGATCTTATTTCATTTGGCTGGTGGAACGCAGTTAATCATACAATAAGTAGAGTGAATACTGATAACTTCGAGACTGAATACAAAAAAAATTTCACCGAAATAAAAGAGGAATGTGATGAATCTGATTAAAAAATTCTCCCCGCTGGCACGAATTTGTAAAGTGTGACAAATGTCTGAACTTTGATTTAGCTGATTAATCAGATAAAAACAGATATTCTGAAAATCTGCTAAATCATTTAATCAGGGGTATAATCGTGGTCCAGACAATTGAGAGAGAAAGCCCCTACTCCTGCATGATTGTATCGTGTGGGGAAATAGAAGAATCAAACTAAAAAAAGAAACATATGAAAAATTGTCCAAAATGTAACTCAGAACTGGAAGATTCCTTTGAGATTTGCTGGAATTGTAATTATAGCTTAGCAGACAATAAAGTGGTGGAATTTGAAGAGACGGCTGATAATACAAAGACTAAAAATATAAATTGTATTCGGTGTGATGTACCTCTTGTTTATACCGGGAATTTTAAATTTCATGAAGGTACGAGATTTGGAATTTTTGGGAATATATTCGAAGCATTCACCAATAGAGAATCGTTTGATTTATATGCTTGTCCTACTTGTAGAAAAGTTGAGTTTTATTTTCCGGAAGAAGAATAAGAACCTTGTTGACGGGGATTTGTAAAATAATGACAGCTGTCTGAACGTTGATTTAGCTGATTCATCAGATAAAAAAGATATTCTGAAATCACGTGAATATGAAAGAAATGATGTTTTGGAATTACAAACCCTTCCCCCCTTCGGGGTACTTCCCTTAAAAAGGGAAGATCATCGGGAGATTGGAGTTTTAGCCTAACTTAATTATAAAATGAAATTGTAGCAGAATTTTGAGTGTAGAGATGTAGAATGTGTTTAATTATTAAGTTTTTATGAAAAGAAGTATTTTTATTATTTTTTCGATATTCTGTTTTACTTTTAGTACTTGGGCTGGAAGCTTTACAATTAATGGCACAACTTATACTATTACTGATTCAATCAACAAAAAGGTAAAAATTTCTATTTCAGATGTAAGTGGAACATTTTCAATACCATCTGTTGTTGCAAATAACAAAGTTTCTTATACTGTTACGGAAATTGGAAATTATGCTTTTGCTTACACTAACATAGCCTCAGTTTATTTACCTCCTACTCTCACCTCTTTAGGAGTTGGTGCTTTTTATTATTGTCCATGGCTGTCCGATGTTACTTTCTCGTCATCTATTGACTCTATTAAGCATAGAACTTTTGATTGTTGTGGTAGATTAGCAAATATCAATATTCCCTCAAGTGTAAAATATATTGGGATATTTGCATTTGAGGCTTGTGGAAGTTTAGTTTCCCTAACTCTACCACCATCTCTGACATATATTGACGATGAAGCTTTTTACTATGCAGGGCTAAAATCTGTTATTATTCCTTCGTCAGTATCGCATATTGGACAATGCGCTTTTCAGTGTTGTCCTTTTGAAACGTTTACCTTTGCCAGCCCTTCATCTCTTACCACTATTGAAAACGGAGTTTTTACAGGTTGCATTTATTTGAAATCCTTAATAATTCCACCTTCTGTCAAAACGATTGAGATTAATGCAATTATGCAATGTTGGGATTTAACTTCAGTAACAATTCCATCATCTGTTACAGACATTGGACCTGGTGCTTTTAGTTACTGTAGTGGCCTGAAATCCATAACTATTCCATCATCTGTAACTTCAATAAAATCTACAACTTTTCATTTATGTACAGCATTAACCAACGTCAATCTCCCTAACTCCATTACTTCAATTGATTGGGGTGCTTTTGGGTTTTGTTCAGCATTATCCTCTATAACTATTCCTAATTCTGTGACTAAGATTGATGGTTTTGCATTTTATAAATCCGGCTTAACTTCAATTGAAATAACGGGTTCAGTAACTTCAATTGGCATGGATGCATTCTCAGAATGTAGAGCATTGACATCTGTGACTATCCCTGCTTCAGTAATATCAATAGGAGGTTCTGCTTTTGAAAACTGCATCGCATTAAACTCAATTCACATTAAAAATCCTGATCCAACGAAAATAGCATTAGGTTATAGTTATTATTCTATGTTTTATAATGTTCCTGAAAGTTGTATTCTTTATGTACCCAAAGGGTCGAAATCACTTTATTCCAATGCTCCTGAGTGGAGCGTTTTTAAAAATATTGTAGAAGAGGAATTAAGTACTGGCATTGAAAATGTATCAGCATCAAAATTAGGATTAAGTATTGAAGGTAAACAACTTCATTTGTCATCTTTATCAACAGGTGTTTGCATACAGATAGTAGCAATTGATGGACGTAATGTATTTAATGCAAAGACTAATTATAACGACCTTTCGGTAGCTTTGCCATCAGCGGGAATATATGTAATACGAATAGGAAACAAAATAGCAAAAGTGATAGTTTCTTAAATTTTTTCTACGCTGGCACGAATTTATAAAATGCAACAAATGAATGAACTTTGATTTAGCTGATTAATCAGATAAAAACAGATATTCTGAAAATCTGCTAAATCATTTAATCAGGGGTATAATCGTGGTCCAGACAATTGAGAGAGAAAGCTTTTTAGCCCTAGGAAGTAGGAAGCTTAGTTGAAATCATTATTTAAGCTACGGCGAACAAAAGAAACTAACATTACAGATACTAAGATTATCATAATGAAGATTGGATTTGCAATTGTACTAATAATTCTGTCATTCTGCTCCTGTAACAAGAAGCCTGATCTGACCGAGAACGAAATTTATACCATCTTGAATGAAATTATTACTGACGATAGCCTAAAGATAGAACGAGTAAGTAATCGGTTCTTAGATGTTGCGCTGGAAACAGATTATCTAAATGATTTTTCAGAAAGTGATATAAAGTTTATAAAAAGAGAGAGAGAAATTTTCAAAGATCTTAAAATAGATTCTACTAAACTGAAATTATTCAGGCCTAAAAGGAAATGTATTTTAATATCTTTAGGAGATACAATTATTTATAAAGGTAGTTTGTCTAAGATATCTTTTCCGTTTATTTCGATAGACAGAAAAAAAGTACTTATCAGAATAAATCATAATGTAGATGTTTTTTTAGGGGGCAGTGGTGGGACTTATTTATATGAAAAGAAAAATGGCCATTGGGTTAAAATGAAGAATTTGGATCACTGGATTAGTCATTTCAATAGAATGGATAGTTATCACCCGCTTGCGCAGATTTGTAAAGTGTGTCAAATGTCTGAACTTTGATTTAGTTGATTCATCAGGTAAAAACAGATATACTGAAAATCACGTGAATATGAAAGTAACCCTTCCCTCCGCCAGTTGGCGTATACTTCCCTTCCCGAAAAAATCGGGATGTACCATAGAAAGGGAAGATCATCGGGAGATTGGAGTTTAAGCATTGAAGAATGAGAACTTTTGAGGCATTATCTTCATTAAATGTATATAATCACTTGGA
>Ga0302292_1002410_pt1 | contig 11214 bp, 10 predicted proteins | sample III_Fen_N2_1_FD_194553 | JGI IMG/M metagenome (GOLD analysis project Ga0302292, IMG submission 194553) | Peat permafrost microbial communities from Stordalen Mire near Abisko, Sweden - III_Fen_N2_1 | ecosystem: Environmental > Terrestrial > Soil > Wetlands > Permafrost | place: Sweden: Abisko...
CCAACTGGCTAAAGATGCCGGTCTCGAAATAGGAGAGGCTGGCGGATTACTTGTCAATTCACAATTACAAACTTCCGATCCTGATATTTTTGCTGCTGGCGATATGGTCGAAATCGAACATCGTGTGAGCGGTAAAAAAGTACGCATTCCGTTAGCCGGACCAGCAAACCGGCAGGGACGAATTGCCGCCGAAAATGCCTTGGGCGGAAATCATCCATACAAAGGTGCAATCGGGACTTCGGTGGTACGCGTTTTCGAAGCTGTTGCCGGAATAACCGGATTCTCCTTGAAACAAGCCCGTGCCGCCGGATTGGAAGCCGATTCGGTTGTGGTGCATAAAGAACATCATACTTCATATTATCCCGGAGCTGAAACGGTAACCACAATGTTAATTTACGATCGTAAAACTGGAACTATTCTCGGTGGACAAACTGCAGGATACAAAGGCGCCGACAAACGTCTGGATGTGATTGCCACTGCTACCGCTGCCAAACTAACGGTTAGCGATCTGGCTGATATTGATTTTGCATACTCGCCACCAATCGGAACAGCTAACGACGCCATCAACATGGCTGCCTATACTGCCGAAAACCGGATTTCAGGATTCAGTCCGTCAGTTACAGTTACCGAACTGGATGCTTTCATTGAAGGTAAAAACCCAGTATTTGTTGATGTTCGCGATGTTTTCGCCTTCGGGAAAAGCCATATAAAAGGAGCTGTTCATATTCCGTTGGAATTATTGGCAGAACAAATCAATACTATTCCTGAAGGTCGTTCGGTAATTGTTTACGACGAAACAGGTAAAAAAGGACATCAGGCTCTCCGGACTTTGTTGGGTGCTGGATTCACAGATGTCACAAATATTTCAGGAGGACACACTTCTCTGCAACGGCAAGCTCGTACCGTTGGTTTTAAAAACATTCAAATTAATCTTTTACCAATTGAGTTGAAATCGCTGGAAGAAAAAACTTCGGAGACAGAAAAAAAAACGGTTGTAATAACCAAAGATGAGAATACTTTACTGGTAATTGATGTGCGAACTCCCGAAGAATTTGAAGGTGGTGCATATCCCGATGCGGTTAATATTCCACTGGATGAAATCATGGAGCGTCTGGAAGAACTGGGGAAAAATACTGAACGTGAAATTGTTGTTTATTGCGCTTCCGGAGGCCGCTCAGCCTATGCACAGCGCATGTTGACACAGGTCGGATATTCCAATGTAAAAAATGGTGGTGGTATTTCCGCCATGATGGCCAGTCGAAATGCAAAACCATCTGCGCCAAATTCTTCAAATGAACCTTTAATTGTTGATGTTCGTACGACTGAAGAATACCATTCAGGAGCTTTTCCAGGAGCAATTAATATTCCACTTGATGAATTGCAGATAAGAGTGATCGAATTAGGAAGTAAGTCGCGGGAAATAACCCTTTACTGTGCTTCCGGTGCTCGTTCAGCTTACGGTCAAAAGGGGTTACAGCAAATGGGGTTCACCAACGTTAAAAATGGCGGTGGTATTGTGCAAATGATGAGACAGAAATAATCGCACTAACAAATCTAAACTTATGCAAAACGTTTTTTCTTATGCCGATTTCAGTCAAAAAATGGAAGGACACGATCGTGTTGCCCTGCTGATTCACAATCCTGAAAATGAATCTTCAAGGTGTGCTTTCCGGAGTGTCGCCGAAGCCTTGCACTTAAGCCAGACCATTTCTGTTTTTGTTGCAGATGTGAGTCAGGTACGGGATATTCATCCGGTATACCAGATTACAACCGAACCTTCGTTGTTGCTTTTTGTGAAAGGGAAACTGGAAAATGTGGTGGAAGGTTGCCATGAAAGTGACTACTTCAAAGCAATGATGAATCTCGGTTTGTAGTGGTAAAATGATGAAGAAACACCAAAATGCAAAGTTTACTATTAAAAGTATTGACGTAAAAATAAAAAATAACAATTTAAATAAAATACTATGTTTGAATCAATTAAGTCTCTATTAGGAATAAAAACAATCAACTATGCCCAGTTAGTAAATGATGGGGCGATTATTTTAGATGTTCGAACCAGTGGTGAATTTTCCGCAGGGCACATCAAAGGATCCATCAATATTCCGGTTAATTCTCTCGCGCACAACCTTGCTAAATTAAAAGCTAAAAACAAACCCGTTATTACCTGTTGTGCATCGGGAATGAGAAGCGCATCCGCAAAAAGCATTCTGCAATCGAATGGTTTTTCAGATGTTTACAATGGAGGTTCATGGTATCAGTTAAACATGAAAATAAAGAGTTAACGACAAATTCAATTTTATAAACCAAAAAGTAATCGAAAATGAAAAAGAACATGGGTACCATTGACAAAGTAATCAGGATACTGGTTGCAGTTGTATTTGCAGTTTTATTCTTCACCAATGTAATAACCGGAGTTTTAGGAATTATACTTCTTGTCCTTGCTGCTGTTTTTATGCTAACAAGCTTACTCAGTTTTTGCCCGTTGTATTGGCCTTTTGGAATTAATACAGGTAAAAAATAGAACTTCACTTAAATCACAACTTTTGTCCGATACAATTACCTATTCCGTTGTTCCGGATTTAAAAAAATGTAGTATCGAATTAAAGCAATAAATCCTGAAAATCAATGATTTTCAGGATTTATTGCTTTAAAGTTCTAAAAAGTGGGCTGTACTGGATTCGAACCAGTGACCCCTACCCTGTCAAGGTAATGCTCTAAACCAACTGAGCTAACAGCCCTTTTCGAGCCACAAAAATATAATTTTTTTGCAATGTTTCTTTACCGGTTAATAAATCGGCTAAATTTGAATCTTTAAAATCAAAAAACTATGAAAATTGAAGCAATGAAAAAATCGATCATGTTTGCACTTGTGATCCTAATGATTGTTGGTGGAATGACAAAATCTTTTGGACAGGGAGATTCAGCTAATATTGCCGAAGAACCAAAAGATACCATTTCGATTGACAGTACTGTGCCAATATATTACGAAGAAGGATCACCCAAGGAATCATCAAATACCATGACTTATGTTTTTGTCGGTGGAATAGTTATTGTGGGTATCGCTGCTTTTTTAAATATTCGCAGGAAGAAAAAGTAATAACTCAGCCCCATCAGATCCTAAAAAAGCTCCCCGGAAACAAGGAGCTTTTTTGTTTGTATTCTTTTATCAGGCCGCTTCGGTTAGGAAAAGATACCTGACAACAACCAGAACAAAGAGCAGGTACATCATCCAATGTACATTTTTTGCTTTCCCGGTAATAACTTTCAGCAACGTATAGAAAATGATCCCGGCAGCAACACCATTGGCAATGCTGTAAGTAAATGGCATCATGATGATACACATAAATGCCGGCAGACCCTCAGTAAAATCCTCAAAATCAATTTCTTTAATCGAAGAAACCATGAGCAATCCTACAATAATCAGAGCAGGAGCAGTTGCGGCGTTAGGAATTAAAGTAGCTAATGGAGCCAAAACCAATGCCAATAGGAAAAGAATACCGGTTGTTACAGCTGTCAAACCTGTACGTCCGCCTTCGCCAATACCGGCAGCACTTTCAACGTAAGCAGTTACTGTGCTGGTTCCCATCAATGCTCCGAAAGAAACTCCAAACGCATCAACCAACATGGCTTTACCGATTTTTGGCGAGTTACCATCCTTGTCAATCAACCCTGCCTTGTTCGCAGTACCAACCAACGTTCCGAAAGTATCAAACAATTCAACAAAAGTGAACGTGAATACTACGGTCCAGATTCCCATACTCAATGCCCCTCTGATATCGAGTTCGAAAACAGCTAAATTAGAGAAATCAGGAAGTGAAAAAGGAGAAAACCCTTCGGCAATTTTCGTCACTCCCATCGGAATGCCAATAATGGTGGTAGCAATAATACCGATCAGTAATGAACCTTTTATGCGCAGAGCCATTAAAGCGGAGGTAATTACCAATCCGATCAGGCAAAGCAGCATGGCCGGATTTTTAAGGCTTCCCAAACCAATGTTCCATTCGAAATACAGCAGCCCACTCTGGCCTCCTGACTTGTTCAGGTTCTCAAGAGTTGAAGGGATTAGGCTGGTTGAAACAGCCATGACTTCTGAAAGTTTCAGACCGATAATGGTAATAAATAATCCAATTCCAACAGTAATCGCTACTTTGAGCGATTGAGGTACGGCAACAACCAAAATCTGGCGAACTTTGGTAACGGTCAATAAAATAAAGATCAAACCTGAAATGAACACTGCGCCTAATGCGACTCTCCACGGCATGCCAACTCCGGCAAGTGCAACAGTAGCAAAAAAAGCATTCAAACCCATTCCCGGAGCCAACGCAATCGGGAAATTGGCAACCAATCCCATCGCGATAGTCACAAAACCAGCGGCAATTGCAGTGGCAAAGAAGATCGCATTCTTATCCATTCCGGTAGCTGAAAGAATATTCGGGTTCAGGAACAGAATGTAAGCCATGGTCATGAAGGTGGTGATCCCGGCAATGATCTCGGTGCGTACAGTGGTTTTATTCTCCTGTAGCTTGAAAAACTTAGTGATAAATTCCATATGAATGTCGGATTAGAAGGTGTATTTCGCTGCTACGGTTGGGTTTACCATGAAACCAACATGTCCACCAAAATTGCTGCTTATTTCAATTTCGCTACCAACAGCAAATTTTTTAGAGCAGTTGTACCACAATTGTGGTTCAGTCAAGAAAATAAATTTCTTAGATTGAAAATTAGTTTTGAAACCATCATTTGAAACGGTATGACCTTCTCTCCAGAAATCAGCGAACCCATCAAATCTCAGTTTCCCTTTTGCAAAATCAAGATACCAAACTGCCGTTAACTGGAAGTTGTTTGGTTTTGAATCAGGTGTATTTGCAATATTTTTGTACAATGCTTTTAATGAAAATCCTTTAGAAAAATCATCCGAATTCCAGGAATAGTCAAGACCGGTCAACCATGCATTACTAATTGGCTGACTGAGATATTGGTTGGTGGTTTTAATATAATTCTGAAAAAGTCCGCCATTATATTCAATATGCCAGCTAAAAGGAGATTTTCCCAATTTAAAACAGCGGGCGATCTCAAAATAAGCTAACGATGGTCCACTAGTCACATCATTTCCGCCATAATCCATGTCAATAAAAAAGAAAGTATTTCCTGTTTTATCAGGCCTGAACATCTCAACGGTACTGGTCAACATCTTGCGAGTTTTACCCATGTCATAATGCAGCTGGATGTTTTGACTGAAGGCCCCAAAGGCAAATAAACTGGTAACAAATACGAGGACTAATTTCTTCATAATCTAATCTTTAAGTTGTAAGTGTTAATGCTGTCCAAAAATAATTAAAAAACAATTCCTACCTAATTGATCTAAGTCATACCAATTGCATTGTTATAAAAATGTTGCTAACATCATAACTAATTCTGAAATTCGACCGGTTACATTTATTCACTGCAAATTCTGAAAAAATAATTATCTTCAACCGGCTTTTAGATATGATTGGAATAGAACTATTGATATGACATCGGTTGAGAAGCTGACTATAATGGTAAGAGCATCTTGAGTTAATCTTAAAGTATAAAAGTCGCCAGCCTCCAAGTATTCGTAAAGACGTTAACAACTTGTAATTTTTGTCCATGGACCAAAGTAAATTAATCGGCCTTTTTGCCCAAACTTTCCAAAAAAACTGGGAATTGCCTGCTTTTACCGACTTTCAGGGTTCTACTTGTACCTATGGAGAAGCTGCGCAAATCATCAGGCAGATTCATTGTTATTTCCGCGAATCAGGCATCAAAAAGGGAGATAAAATTGCTTTACTTGGCCGAAATTCATCCAATTGGGCCATCTCGTTTTTAGCAATTTCCGGATACGGTGCCGTTTCTGTTCCAGTTTTACCTGATTTTAATCCTGAAGACATTCATCATATCCTGAACCACTCCGAGTCAATGTTTCTTTTTGCTGCCGATTCACTTTTTGAAAAACTTAACATTGAAAAGACTCCAAAAATAACCGGAGTTGTCAGTCTGGTAGACTTCTCGGTACTTTCGTTTCAACGCCCGGAAGAAAAAGATCGATGGAGCAAGTGTTTTACCGTTGACCATGCTGGAAAATCAAGTTCGGAGAACTTCGATCTGGACGAATATCAGGCTGAAGATTTAAGTATTATTTCGTACACCAGCGGAACATCCGGTTTTACAAAAGGAGTAATGATTCCAGCCCGAAGTTTATTGTCAAATATTATTTACGCGCATGAACATATGCCTTTGAAAGCTGGAGATCGAATCGTTTCATTCCTGCCAATGGCGCACGTTTTTGGCCTATTGTTCGAATTTCTTTTCCCGGTTTCGGTGGGTTGCCATGTCACTTTTCTATCGAAAGCCCCTACTCCGCAACTCATTATCAAGGCTTTTCAGGAAGTAAAACCACGTCTCATCCTTTCGGTACCTCTGGTTATCGAAAAAATATACAAAAAGCGGATCTTACCAACTTTAGAAAAACCAATCATCAAATTCTTATTGAAAGTACCAGGCATCCAGCAGCTTTTGTATAAAAAAGTGCATGCCAGTCTGGTCGAAACTTTTGGCGGTTGTTTCCACGAAATCGTTATTGGCGGAGCGCCTCTCGACCACGAAGTTGAAACTTTCTTCCGGAAAATCAAGTTCCCATTCACAATTGGTTATGGGATGACCGAATGTGGTCCATTAATATCATATGAACCTTCAACCAGCTTCCGTCCTTCGTCTGCCGGAAAACTGGTTGACAGAATGGAAGTAAGGATCGACTCAAACGATCCGTTCAGCGAGGTTGGCGAAATACAGGTAAAGGGAATGAATGTGATGCTTGGTTACTACAAAAACGGAGAGGCAACGTCAGAAGCCATCGACAGCGATGGCTGGCTACACACTGGAGATCTTGGGATTATTGACCGGGAAAATTTCATATACATTAAAGGACGAAGCAAAAACATGCTTTTGGGACCATCGGGACAGAATATTTACCCTGAAGAAATGGAAGCCAAACTTTGCAATTATCCCTATGTGCTTGAATGTGTAATCACCGAACGTGGAAAGAAACTGGTTGCATTTGTTTTTCCTGATCCGGAACGAATGGAGCAAGAAAAACCCGATACTAAGAAGTTGAACGAAATTATGACCGAAAACTGTAGGCAAGTCAATAAAGTACTTCCAAAATTTGCTCAGCTGAGTAGAATTATTTTGGTCGATAAGGAATTCGAAAAAACACCAAAACGCAACATCAAACGATATCTATACACGTAATTGCAGAAATTCTATAACTGAAAAAAAGCCAACTGGGAATCAGCTGGCTTTTTTTCAGTTATAGAATTTTGGTGGATGTTAATGAATCAAGTTCACTCACAATCATTAATCCCTTTCTCCTCTTTTTAGTAACCCTCGATTTCAAGCTATTTTGTGAAATGTCCGATTTTTTACATGAATGGTAAGAATTGGCATATGAAACACCAATTTTACACGCGAATATTTTACAGCCACTTGTCGATTGCTGTATTAAGGAACCGATTAACAGGTGATAATTCTCTAAATGCGGTCACCACTTTACCCACAAAAGCATCACTAACAACATCCGAATCGGCAATTCTTGAAGTAAAGGCATACGATTTGTATTTCAGCAATTCAATTTCTGGAAAATCCTTTGGAAAACCCTTGGGAGCAGTTTTCAATTTATCATCGTACATTTCAGGATAAGTTTTCTGAAATGAATTGCTGTAAATAAGTTGTTTAAACTCATCCGGATGGTCGAATATTTCGGTACGCAGAGCCTTTAGAGAATCTGCGGGCGGGCAATACGCCCCACCTCCAACAAACGAACCGCCAGGTTCGATATGCAAATAATAACCTGAACCTATACTTTTTCGGCCTCCTTTGGCAATGAAACTTCCCATATTAGTTTTGTAGGGAGTTTTATCGTTCGAAAAACGCACGTCCCTGAAAATTCGAAAAACACAGTCTTTGGGATTTTGACTGCCTATTTCAGGATCAAAACTGTTTATTTCATGAATAACCAGTTCGGTCAGAAAAAGAATTTTTTTCCTACTTTCTTCATACCTGCTGCGGTTTTGGTCAAACCATTCCTTGTTGTTGTTCACTTTCAGTTCCGAAAGGAATTTTAACACTTCCTGCATATGATTAGATTTTAAACATTCGATCGAGCTTAAAGTACAAATTTCCTGAAAACCCCAACCAAAAGCAATGAGTAATTGCACTGAAATTGTACTTTTGCTAATAACGGATCAGATATGAAAAAGTTTGTAATTATAGTTGCCGGCGGATCAGGAAACCGGATGGGAAGCGCAATCCCGAAACAGTTCCTGGAATTGTGCGGAAAACCTGTTTTGATGCACACCATCCAGACTTTCCACAACTTTGACCCCGAAAGTAAGGTCATTCTTGTTCTTTCAGAAGATCAGCAACCGCTTTGGAACGGATTATGTCTGAAGCATTCGTTTTCCCTGTTGCATCAGGTTGTTTCGGGGGGCAAAACCCGCTTTTATTCGGTGCTGAACGCGCTTTCACAAATCGATGGTGAAGGAATCGTTTTTATTCACGATGGCGTCAGACCTTTAGTTAGCCAAGAGACAATTGAAAAATGCAATCAAATGGCTCAAAAGAATGGAAATGCTATTCCGGTTTTGTCAGTCAATGAATCGCTCCGGAAGCAGGAAGGCGATCAGAATATTTCGGTTGACCGAAGCCAATATTTCAGCGTTCAAACTCCTCAAACATTCCGAAGTGACCAAATACTTAAGGCATACGAACAAGATTTTGATCCTGCATATACTGATGATGCATCGGTAGCTGAAAAAGCTGGATTCCCGATTTTTATGGTCGAAGGAAACCGCGAAAACATCAAAATAACAACCCCAATTGATTTGGTAATTGCCGGAGCGCTCTTGAAAAATCGATAAACTAAAATCTCAAAAGTCAAAATACGCTTAACCCTCGTCACCCCGAATTTATTTCTGGGTCTGACATTCATTGCATTGAAAATCTGAAACAAGCCTTCGACGTGAGCTCAGTCGAACGTTCAGGACGACGAGTTCAATACCTATTAGTTGAATCAAACTTTTCCACTAAACTTCCCTCCTAGTTTTCTGTTTTAGAATGATTATTTTCACCGACTATTTTCAAAACTGGATATGGATTTTAAAGACTTAACGATTTATCGCCCAAAAATGGAATATCGCCGCTTCGGAAAAACCAATAAAATGGTGAGCGTAATTACCCTAGGCGGCATGAGATACAAACACTCATCGGCTGAACCACGCGATGAAATTCCCCAGGATACACTTGACCAATGCCTCGATACCGTTCAAAAGGCATTAGCTCAAGGGATCAATTTAATTGAAACGGCCCATGGATATGGCAAAAGCGAACATGTTTATGGTCGGGTTCTGAACGATGAACTCAAACTAAAACGCGATTCGTACTTTTTGATGACTAAGGGAAATCCGAAAACGGCATCAGACACCCGTAAAATGGTATTCAGTCAGTTAGCGGCTTTGAAAACCGACTATTTCGATTTTTATGCCTGGCACGGAATTAATACCATAGGTATTCTGGAAAGCGCTTGTGCAAAAGGCGGACCTGTTGAAGAGTTGCTGAAGATGAAAGAGGAAGGAATCATCAAACATTTCGGGTTCAGCACCCATGCACCGCTGGAGGTAATTCTTAAAGCCATCGAAACCGACCTTTTCGACTTTGTAAACCTGCACTACTACTACTTTTTCCAGCGAAATAAAGCGGCCATTGATCTGGCCGAATCGAAAGATATGGGTGTTTTTATTATTTCGCCCAATGATAAAGGCGGACAACTTTTTCGACCATCGCAAAAGCTTACTGAATTAACTGCTCCTCTACACCCGATTCAGTTTAATGCCCGCTTTTGCCTGAGTCATTCCGCCATTCACACCTTAACCTTTGGATTACCGGTAACCGCTCAATTCGACCACCTCAACGGCATTTTTCCGGCTCCATCGCCTTTTTCTCCTGAAGATGCCCGTATAAAACAAGTGCTCGACGAACAAAAAATGCTCGATCCATATTCCGGCTTTGATGCATCAGTTATGGAAAATGATCCTTCAGGTTTGAATATTCCTGAAATACTGCGGTTTAGAACGCTTTGGAAATGCTACGATATGAAAGATTTCGGACTATACCGGTACAACATGTTTCAGGAAAAAGACCACTGGTTTCCGGGCAATTTTCCCACCAAAGAGAATTTGAAGAGGGTTGATTTATCGCGCTGCCCGGCAAGTATTCCTCTAGTTGAACTGATTAAAGAAACACATGAAGGGTTGTATCGGCCTAAAGTGAAATAAAAATAGGGGCTAAACTCTAATGAGCCAGCCCCTATCAAATTATTTATCCAAAACTTACTACTTATTTAGTGCTTTAATCCTCTTGAGGTTTTTGCGTCTCTTCATCTTCAGTTTCATGGAGTAATCCAGCTCATATAAAGCCGGAACAAACATCAGGGTAAGGAAGGTTGCGAAACTCAATCCGAATATGATTGACCAGGCCAAAGGTCCCCAGAATGCAACGTTGTCGCCACCGAAATAAATATGAGGATTCAATTCGCTAAACATGGTAGCGAAGTTGATATTCATACCAACTGCCAATGGAACCAAGCCAAGCATAGTTGCTGTTGCTGTTAAGATTACCGGAGTCATACGGGTTTTGCCTCCTTCAATAATAGCACGTCGTGTCGGCATTCCTTCGGCTTTCTTCGAATCGATAAATTCAACAATCAAAATTCCGTTTCTGACGACTATACCTCCCAAGGCAACAACTCCCAATCCAGTCATCATGATTACGAGATCCATGTGGAAGATCATAAAACCAAACAGAACACCGATAATACTGAAAATAACCTCACTCAGGATGATAAGTGATTTACTAACCGATCCAAACTGTGTAATCAGGATAAAGAAGATCGCGCCAATGGCTATGATCATAGCTTTCATTAGGAATGTTATTGTTTCGGCTTGATCATCCTGTTCACCGGTCAGCTTGATGTTTGTACCTTCGTGAAGTTGGAATTTCTTCGCTTCATTTTTTATAATTGGTACGATATCGTTAGCTGAGTATCCCGAAAGTACATTTGAGTAAACGGTTATGACACGCTTTTGATCGAGTCGTTTGATTCCTGCATAAGATGATGTATACTCAATTTTTGCCACAGTC
>Ga0302292_1002412_pt1 | contig 11199 bp, 15 predicted proteins | sample III_Fen_N2_1_FD_194553 | JGI IMG/M metagenome (GOLD analysis project Ga0302292, IMG submission 194553) | Peat permafrost microbial communities from Stordalen Mire near Abisko, Sweden - III_Fen_N2_1 | ecosystem: Environmental > Terrestrial > Soil > Wetlands > Permafrost | place: Sweden: Abisko...
TAACATGTGTGTAAGGCATCGCGGGTTCTCCTGATAGCTTGTTGTTGTGGTAAACCACATTCTACCAGAAACCTCGATGCCTTTATACTGCCTCTATTTTTCGCACTTCAGATTTGAACCCGCGTATCAATATCTTGATGAAATCATACATCACTTATATGTTTGTTCACTTGATAATAAAGAATATAAGAGATTTATCTTATTCAGAAATTATTTAAGAAAACATTCAGACAAAAGAGATGAATACAATAAAATAAAAATGGAAATTATTGAAAAGCATGGTCAAGATAATAGAGAAAAATATGTAAGTACAAAAGAAAATGAATGCAAATGGTTTTTTGAAAATATAATCGAGAAAGCAATACACGAAGTTAATACTTGAAAATTTGAAATATAATGGAAAATAATAAAAGAGGGATCATCCAACAACTGCTTCAACCTGACTCGGCTATGTCACGATTCTTGCTGGTCGTCGCTGCGCTCCTCGGCAAGAATCGCGCCAAAACGCCTCGCAGGTTAAGCAAATGTTCGAACGACGCTGCGCGCGAGGCGGAAAAAATCAAGAAATTATTTTGTAATCTATTTGTATTTATTTTATTAACAAAAGCGAAAAACTTGACAAAGTATATACCGAGATATATATTAAATAAAGAGGCAATATATGCAAACAGCAAAACTTTTCCAGAATGGACGGTCACAAGCAGTTAGGTTACCAAAAGAATATCAATTCAGTGGAGATGATGTATTTATTCAGAAACATGGTAATGCTGTTCTATTAATTCCACATGAAAAAGCTTGGGCTGTATTTCTTGAAGGTCTTTCAGGCTTTTCAGATGATTTTATGAAAGATGGAAGAGAACAAGGCTCTGATCAAATCAGAGAAGGTCTTTAAATGTATCTTCTAGATACGAATATTTGTATTTTTGCAATAAATAAACGACCTGCAAATGTACTTGAGACAATCAAAAAGAAATCAAAATCAGGCATTTATATTTCATCTTTAACTGTTGCTGAGTTGGAGTATGGGGTAGAGAATAGCAATTATATTGAAGATAATCGCATTGCTTTACTTAAGTTTTTATCAATTTTCAATGTGTTAAATTTCGATGATATGGATGCTGCTCCATATGGAAAATTAAAAACAAAACTTAAAAAAACTGGTCAAATAATTGGTCCAATTGATATGCTTTTAGCTGCACAGGCAATTAGTAAAGAGTTAATATTTGTCACAAATAATGTGGATGAATTTAAAAGAATTGATGGTTTAAAAATTGAAGATTGGACTAAATAGCTAATATATATTGTTAAGAAAAGAGTTCGAACAACTGCTTCAACCTGACTCGGCTATGTCACGATTCTTGCTAGTCGTCGCTACGCTCCTCGGCAAGAATCGCGCCAAAACGCCTCGCAGGTTAAGCAAATGTTAGCTAGACGCCTTCGGCGCGCGAGGAAATTTTAATACACTTAAATCAATAAATGTGTTTTAGTATACCTTTCAGATTGTTAAAATGAGATTATCTATTGATAATAAATTATTAAGGTGGGAATAAATTGGAAAATATAGTTTTTGATATTGTTTATATAGAAGATGATACAGAAGAATATTTTAAAGCATTACAAAATTATCTAAAAATTAGTAATGTAGCAAAAGTATTTGTTTATCTATCTTATATATTAGCATTTATAGCTTTTATTACAGGAATGGTTTACTCAAGCATAAATGAATTAAAATACTATAATTTTATTTTAATAATTCTAATTCCGATATTAATAAATTTATATGATCGTTATACCAAAAAATATTATAATAGTAATGTTATCGGTAAATATAATAAAATTATACGTAATCATCAAAAATTAGAAATACACACTAATCAGATTGTAATTGATACAGACGATTCAAAATATATTTATAAAGCTAATTGGATAAAATATATTATTGAATATAATAATAATTTTGCGATTGCTTCTGCTGATTTTACTGGAATAATAATCCCGAAAAGATATTTAGATGAAATAATAAAACAAAAGATCATTAAAATGTTTCCGGATATCTAGATAATAAAAATTAGCTAACAACTGCTTCAACCTGACATTGCTATTGTCACACTTTTTGCAGTCGTCGCTGCGCTCCTCGGCAAAAAGTGCGCCAATGTACGCAATGCAGGTTAAGCCAATGTTAGGCATACCCTTCGGGACGAGTATTTGTATTTTTGACAGAAATATCAAAAGAAAAAAATATTATATTACACGATAAAATAATAGAATTAAAGGAATAGTATATGGTTAATGTTTTTATTTCCTATTCGCATGATTCAGTAGAACATAAAAAGAAAGTATTAAATCTAGCAAAAGATTTAAAAGTAAATAGTATTAATGTATTTATAGATCAATTTGATATCAATCCAGGTGCAGAGTTGCCTAATTATATGGAGAAAAGTATAAAAAAATCAAATCGAGTATTAGTAATTTGTACTGAAAAGTACTGCATAAAAGCAGATTCGGGAATAAATGGAGTTGGATATGAAAAAATGATTATTTCAAGTGAAATCTATCAAGACATTTCAACAGATAAATTCATTCCTATTATTATGAATTATAACCCAACAAAACGAATCCCTGTTTGTATGGGTACAAGAATGTATCTTGATTTTACAAATGAGACGCACTATAAAAATAAGCTAAAAGAACTTATTCAAGAATTACAAACCGGAAAAAAAGGTGAAATAAAAATACAAAAAAACCGACCGGCCGTTAACCATAAACAAGAACCTAGTATAAAAAAAATCCCCTTTTTTCAAAGGAATAAATATTTTAACGACCCTAAAAAAGAATTTGAAATATTACTCAATAAGCAAAATAAAAATTTAGTAGAAACAAAAAATAAAATAGAAAAAATTAGTAAGGATATAAAAATCTTAGAAAATAAAAAATTTGAAAAGACACAACTAATCAATGAAGCTGATTTAAAAACTAAATATTTCTCTGATCAAAATAATAATTATGGAATCATTAATACTAAGAAGAATCTAGAGCTTAATATAATTGAGCTAAGTAATATTATTAAAGAGATAGATATCAAGAAAAGTATATACTCCGATCTAGAAGATGATTATCAAATACATTATAAATTACTTCATTTAATAACAGTAAAAATGAATGTGTTTAATGATTATCAGTATAAAAATAGTAAACAATTTTATGAGTATATTACTTTGCTCTTTTTTTCTTTACAAGAGACATTACCATTAGATCTACAAAAACAGTATACAGAAAAAATAGCCGAGTTTAATGTGTAAGAATATGAAAAATGCCTAACAACTGCTTCAACCTGACTCGGCTATGTCACGATTCTTGCAAGTCGTCGCTACGCTCCTCGGCAAGAATCGCGCCAAAACGCCTCGCAGGTTAAGCAAATGTTAGACACACCCTTCGGGGCGAGGATAAATAAATAATCTTAATTATTTTATCTGAATCAATTTGATTAAATCATATTTTTACATGGATAGTATTTAATTAACTAAATAGTGTTAAATAATATTTATTTTATACTTGGAGATTTTATGTTATTAACAAATGGAAATATAAAAACCAAATCAAAAATATTACAATATCACTTTTATTTCAGCAAAGATAAAAAATTAGAAAATGATGAATATATTAATTTTTTAATAACTTATCATAAAACAATAGAAAATGATGAATTTGCCGAATACATTAAAATAGAGAAATACTTACATGATTCAACAGTAAAAATATTTAATAAGAATAAATCAATAATAATAGAATTTAATTATTGGAAAAATGATGAAAACCGGGTTTGTACTGGAGAATTAGAATTTCTTGATGCAACATTAATGTCTTGGAACAAGGTAATTAAATCCGGACATATTTCAAGATTAAATAAAAATATTACTCCTTGTGAATATGGATATGATGAATTTTATAAACATAATAACGAAAAATATGTGACAATTATCTTTTTTACTAAAGACAAAAATCAAAGAGTAAATACAGGTATTTATTATCCAATGTTAACTATAAAATATAAATGGATAAAAGTTAATGAAGAAAAAAATGTCTAACAACTGCTTCAACCTGACTCGGCTATGTCACGATTCTTGCTGGTCGTCGCTTCGCTCCTCGGCAAGAATCGCGCCAAAACGCCTCGCAGGTTAAGCAAATGTTAGACCCACGCCTTCGGCGGGCGAGGAAAAAAAATTAATTTTAATGATATATTAGAAGGATACTTAATTGGAAATTGTCAACACGCCAAATGAAGTAATTAACACAGCGGCCTCAGCCTTAAACTTTTTCGATTTGGTTTATTCAAAAGTTGAAATAGTAAAATCAAAAAAGCTTACACAACAAAATTATCTTCGTGCATATTATTTTGAAGTAATTAATAATCTTGAATTATTAAATGCCATCAATATTGCAAAGTTTCGCACTATTGATGTGTCTTCTCTTTTATTTCAAAAATTTATATCAAAACTTGATACTCAAATTGGTGCAACTATATTGTTTTCAGAAGATATTGATACTGGATCAAATTTGTATAAACTCTTAAAAACAAAAGGTAAGTTTGAAAATAAGAACAAAATGATTTCAGTATATCAAAAAGGAAAAGAGGTTAATTGTTCAGGAAAAATTTTATATGAGAATATATTACAAGCTTTATCGTTTACTGTCGTAAAAATAGAAGTATTAAGACGTCTATCTACACTAGATTTTGAAGAAAAGGAATATTTACATAAAATATTGTTGGAAAAAAGAATTATTAATATTAAAGAACGCTCTGTAATGATTAAAACAGTAATGGATCAATTTGATGGAATACAAGAACTTTCACGATAACAAATAGTAATAATTGAATCATAAAAAACATAGAAAAATTATTAATAAAAGGTCACAAAACTCCGGTCTTGTGGCCTTTTTTTATTAAAACCACTGAAAAACGTGATAAAATTAATCAAAAGAATTGAAAAAAATAGTTCCGCTCCTGCAGTATGTTTCGGCAGCGTGGGAGAATTATTATAACTCCAAAATGTCTATATACAATCAAAATGTATCTATGGATATCTTGTGTCTAAAAAAAAATGGCCTAACAACTAGTTCAACCTGACATTTCCTTTGGCATGATTTGTGCTGTCGCCTACGGCTCCTTACGCACAAATCACGCCAAGCCCTTCGGGCACGGAAAAGCAGGTTAACTAAATGTTAGGTTGACCCTTCGGGCCGAGGAAAAAAATATAAAAAGGATAGTATGATTAATTGGAGACGACTCTATAATAAATTATTCGATCTTATAAACAAACCAGATCCATTATATTTTGGTGGTCCTAAATTTATTGATACAATTAAAGAAATTGATCCGTATTGTTTAAACTATGGTCAATTAATGGAAGAGCTACGAGAAAAAGGAGAAAGCACATCAAGAAAAGATTACTTTTATTATTTATTACAAAAGTACGATGAAGGAACTCGAGTATTAATAGTAAACGCAATTCTTGATAAAACAAAACAATATGAACCGGATCTATCAAATAATATAAATGATCAATTAGGTGGTATTGGAGGAGTTCCAAATCCTGTAATATCGGCTGAAACTTGGAATAGTGAAAAGCTCACATCTCTAATTAAAGAAATTGATAGTTCAATAACAAGAGGTGATTACTCTCGCGCTGTAACGTTAGAATACACTTGCCTGGAAGGTTTTTATAAAGCATATGTACGAAAAAATGTTCCAACTGAAATTAGTGAAAATGAAATAGTAAGATTATCAAAAATAATTAAAGATGATTTAAGACAAAAGTTAATAGATTATCCTGAAGAATCAATATCAATAATTGGAAATATAGCTCATACAATTGATAAAGCACGTAATAATTTTAGTGAGTCGCATTTTTCTGGAGATGCTTCAAGATGGCTATCTGTTTTCCTTAAAGATTTAATGAACAGTACAGTAAGATTATTGTTGAATTTCATGTGATTTTTAAAATAAACCTAACAACTGCTTCAACCTGACTCGGCTATGTCACGATTCTTGCTGGTCGTCGCTGCGCTCCTCGGTAAGAATCGCGCCAAAACGCCTCGCAGGTTAAGCAAATGTTCTACGGACGCTCCGCGCAGGGGATATATAAATGAAGATTCAATTAATTGAAATAAATGAAAATCAAGCTAATGATTATTATGAAATATTTTCATCAGAAAATGTTTGTAAATATTTCGATATGATTCCTTTTAAATCAATTGACGATTCGAAAATATTCATTAAAAATGCTATTAAAACAATTAAAGACAAAAAAGTAGCAAGATATTCAATTCTGCTTAATCAAAATATAGTTGGATCTATTTGTTTATATAGCATAATTTTACATCAAAAAAGAGCTTCTATTGGTTATGCATTAAATGAAAAATATTGGGGAAAAGGAATAATGAAACAAGCCATAAATCAAATAGAATTAATAGGTAAGAATAATTATTCAATAAATAGAATGCAAGCAACAGTATTATCTCAAAATATTAAATCAAAAAAATTACTTCAGAATTGTGATTATCATTATGAGGGTTTATTACAACAATATGAAAATTGGGAAGGTAAAGGTTTTGTTGATTTAGAAATGTATAGCAAAATAATATAAAAGATATTTTAAATCATTTTTAAAAGTATTTATGTGAATATTTTTCTTGAATATTATTTATCTTATAATTTTTTTATATTTACTTATAATAATAAATTATGTGTATGAAAGAAAATATATATTTAAAATTTATTTTGTTTGTTATGAAGAAAAGACGTAGAACAACTGGTTCAACCTGACATTGCTATTGTCATAAAAATTGCAGTCGCTTCGCTCGGCAATTTTTACGCCAATGTACGCAATGCAGGTTAACCAAATGTTCGGCGGACGCCTCCGGCGCGCAAAAAAATATTAATACTTATTTCAGGTTATAAATTAGATGAAATTACAGCAAAATATATTAGATAAAATTTGTAAGGTTTTTTTATATGTGACTATTATATTAATTCTGAATAGCTTGTTTATAAGCTGTTTTATTAATAGGGATCAAATAGTAGTTTATAAAATTAATAATACTAAATATGTTTTAAATAACGGAATTAGTATTATTAGTGCTGCGCCAGGTTCAAGTTCTAAGATTATTACAGAACAAACTCCTTATAAGATATTTTTTGATATTAATAAAGATGGAAAAAAAGATTTAATATCAATTATTACTCAAGAAACTGGCGGTAGTGGTGTTTTTTATTATTTAGCAATTACGCTTACATCATCTGTTAGAAGTAATGCATTAAATGCAAAATATATTGGAGATAGACTTAAAATAAAAACACTAAAATATTATAAAAATCAAATAAGCTTAGAATATTTTGAAAGAAGTGTTAACACTCCTTTTACTGCAAAACCGGATTTATACAAATCAATTAAATATATAGTAATAAATAATGAACTGATTGAAAGTAATTAAAGACAAAATTGAATATAATAAATGCGAACAGAAAAAATAGATCGCCGAACAACTGCTTCAACCTGACATTTTCTTTGTCACGATTTGTGCTGTCGCTTCGCTCCTAACGCACAAATCGCGCCAAGCCCTTCGGGCACGAAAAAGCAGGTTAAGCAAATGTTAGGTGGACGCCTTTGGCGCAAAAGAAATTTATTACATGGAATAAATTATATGAGAAAGTTAGTTTTATATATTTGGTTACTAGCATTTAATTCGTTAGTTATTTCACAAAATATAGATATTGAAAAAAATATTGATTCTATTGTTGATAACTGGATATTTCTGATCTCTGAAATGCCACAATCAAGGAAAACTTATTATAAATATTTGTTTAGGGAGAATGACAGAAACATTTATTGGAGTTCTACTGAAATACAAGATAATTCGCTAATATTAATTCAGAAAATAGCATATTTAAAAAATGAAGAATTAGGTTCTTTAGTTTGCTCTGAAAATTTCACTGTTTCAGGTGATTGGTATATTGTACAAAATGATTATTCTTCAATAGAAGGAAAAATAATTTGTACAAAATGGGAAATGAATACATGTAAAGCAGAATTTCCAATCACAGTTAATAAAAAGATTTATTTTAATTATAATGGAACTATATATAGTCAATATCGAAATATATATAAATTTAATATACAAGATATTGTTTCCATAAAATACCAAGACGTGGATGTTAATTACAGATTGCAAATTAATGATTTGGAATTTTTACAATTAAACAAAATTAAGTAGCATATCATAAGCAAAAAATCACCTAACAACTGCTTCAACTCGACTCATCCATTGTCACAATTTTTGCGGACGCTGCGCTGCAAAAATTGCGCCAAAGGCTTCGCGAGTTAAGCAAATGTTAGGCCCACGCCTTCGGCGGGCGAGGAAAAATAATTATTTATACTAATTTGTAGTTGGTGATAAAAAAAAGACAATAACCAATACGTGGTGTTTTTATAATTCTATATTAGATTGTATTATCTGAATCTGGAGAGATAATGATTTATTTGTTTGATATTGATGGAGTTATTATCCATTATGAAGCATATTTTTCCAGAACATTAAGTTCGCAAAAATATGAAAATCCAACACAAATAATGGATGAATATTTTCAAAGTACATTAAACTGTGAATGTGACAAAGGAAAACGAGATATTTTTGAAGAGATTAAACCATATCTTGCGAAAATGAAATGGTATGGGAATCCAGAGGATTACTTTAAATCACAGTGGAATTTTGAAAAGGATTTTATAATAAAGGAAATACTAAATAAAATAAATAAGTTAAAAAATTATGGTCATAAGGTATTTATCGCATCAAATCAAAATAATTATAGAAAGCAATTTTTAATACAAGAAATGCAATTAAACACAAACTTTAATAATTGTTTTTTTTCATGTGATATTGGATATGTAAAAAATGAAAATGAATATTGGGAATACATTGAAGATTATTTTTTAAAGAATAAAATAGACAAAGAAGAAGTGTTATTTTTTGATGATCTGTTTGAAAATGTTAATATGGCAAAAAGTCATGGTATTAATTCGATACAAATAAATGGAAAACAACAAGTTCTAGATTTTCTTGAAAATGAAATAAAAAAAATGGCCTAACAACTGCTTCAACCTGACTCGGCTATGTCACGATTCTTGCTGGTCGTCGCTACGCTCCTCGGCAAGAATCGCGCCAAAACGCCTCGCAGGTTAAGCAAATGTTCTACGGACGCTTCGCGCCGAGGAAAAAAATAAAAGGGACTTCTGTATAATAATGAAAGATATTAATTGATATTTTTTATCTTTCAAAAGTATAGATTGATTTTATTAGTATATATTTAGATTAGTATTCTAAATATTATTGTACTTAAATTAATATTTGTTATTGGTTAATTAATATTATCTATATTAATTTCTTTATATATGGCTGTTTTTTCTTACAAAGATAAATTTATTATTGGTAAGGTTATGTATGAATATTGAATATAGGTATTTTTCTACAGTCACAAGTGATTTCGAAATTTTATCAAATGAATTTAATTGCGAACTTAAGGAAAAATTTGGTAATAAACAAGAGAAATATCAAAAATATAATCTTTTGAAGAATATTAAAGATGTAATTGTTTGTTTCATTGATGATAATCCCGTAGGTTGTGTATCAATTAGATTTTATGAAGATGATGTATATGAATTAAAAAGAATGTTTATAAAACCTAAATATAGAGGTTTAGGTATATCAAAGAAAATGTTACAAATGATTGAAAGTAAGGCAAAAGAGAAAGGATGTAAAAGAATAATTTTGGAAACAGGTTCACTACTAGTCCGAGCTGTTCAATTATATAAGAAATCAGGTTATCAAGTGATAGCAAATTATGGTGAATATGTGAATATGCCTGAAAGTGTTTGTATGGAAAAGATATTAAAGTAAAGTTATTATTATTAAATATTTATAATTAGTATATTTAATCGAAAAAAAGCGTAGAACAACTGGTTCAACCTGACAATTCCTGTTGTCATGAAAATTGCAGTCGCTTCGCTCGGCAATTTTCACGCCAAGCCCTTCAGGCCGGAATTGCAGGTTAACCAAATGTTAGGCGCACCCTTCGGGGCGAGGAAAATATATTATTTAAAGGTAATTGTATGCTAACATTAGTAACTGAATCATTAATACATCTAAGGAAGTATGAAATGAGAAAAATAAAAATAGTTTTCTTTTTATTACTACTATCTATAAACTGTTTTGCTGAAGATTTTCGTATAGGTCTCGGAATCGGAGCACGGGATGGTGTTTATGGAATGGTTTTTCAAAATTACTTTTTTCGACGTTCCTCAATTGATATGAGTGCTTTCGGTTTTTTTGGTATAGGAATACCAACAGTAGGCGGTGGTTTTGAAACTGAATATGACTTAGGAATAATTAGGTTTGGTTTAAATTTGGCAGGATTTGGAATGCTTGATAAGGATTTTTTAATTGGAAAAATAGAAAAAAATTGTTTTGGTTTTGCATTGTCACCCGCGATAGCCATGAATATTTTTTCTTTTGATGTAAAATTAAGTTATGTAAATTACTTCTTTCTTGGAGGGCCAAATCCGGGATTAAGTATTAATTCACCTATGAGTTTTTTAATCGAGGTAGGTTATAGGAATCGTGGTGGCGTGCTGACACAGACAAATAAATAATGTAAAAGATGGAGAAGTTTTTTTTAAGTTTATTGAAAATTTGCAATTTTATTAAGTCAAACGAAACCTTTATCGGAATGATTAAGATGTGTACTTAATAAATTCTTTCTCTTGTACTATTATTACTTTGACTGGATTAAATAATTGGCAAACCTTAATAAATGCTAATTTTAATGAAATATGTTAATAACATGTGTTAAGTTTAGAAATGGAGAGGCATTGCACTTTATCTGATACCTAAGGAATTTGTATTTATATCAAAATCTATTTTGGTTTGCAGCAATATTTGTTCGGAGATAAATCTAGACAACAAAAGCTGAGATTCTGCAAAAATCAGGAATTTTAGATAATTATGTTCTAGTAAAAGCTTTATATGCTCAAATAATTTTATTAATCCAATTATAGAGCCTCTTTCAAAACTCAAAAACAAAATGATTATTTAGGATGACCGGATCCCTCAAAGTACGGTAAAATTTGGTAACTACGCCAATAATAC
>Ga0302292_1002413_pt1 | contig 11199 bp, 10 predicted proteins | sample III_Fen_N2_1_FD_194553 | JGI IMG/M metagenome (GOLD analysis project Ga0302292, IMG submission 194553) | Peat permafrost microbial communities from Stordalen Mire near Abisko, Sweden - III_Fen_N2_1 | ecosystem: Environmental > Terrestrial > Soil > Wetlands > Permafrost | place: Sweden: Abisko...
CTTTTTTTATTTTTATGATGAACTTGAAGTATTTCATATTTGTTATAACCGCAACGTTCACATTTTTTACCCCTTTCATCAAATAATCTTAATTTTATTATTCGAAATGTTCTTGCTATATCTTTTGGTCTTCCAATTTTATATTTTATACCCGCTCGATATTTGTTTGAACAACTTCTACTACAAGTCTTTTTATTTAAACCAGCTAAAATTAATTTTCCACAAATTACACAAGGACTTTCTTTTCTTGAAGATAATCCATAACATTTTATACCACAAAAAACTCTCCCTTGATTTTTTTCAATTTCGGCAGGTCTTCTATAAATAGGTGATTTGCAGACGATGCATTTTATATTAGGATTTCTTTTATATTTCTCAGTCACTAGTCCAGTATACCACAAATTATTTCAATATAAAAACAGACCATATGGTCTGTTTTTATATTTATAATTTTGTTTTTAAAACGTCTGCCACATTTTTTGGTGTTTTCTTTGCTACATAGAAGATAAATATAATATCTAATATTGCAAAGGTATTTAATACAAGAAGAATGATGAACCACCACTTTCTTTTCTTTTCGGCAGCTATCCAAAGGGCATAACCTTTCCAAGGAAGAATCCAAAACATTAATATTAATGATATTAAAACTGGGTGCTGGTTTATTATTTCCATAAAGTCAATTTTAACAAAAATACTAAATTCTCGCAATTATGATAAACTATAAGAATGCGATATTTAGGCATTGATTATGGATCAAAAAGGGTAGGGTTGGCTATTTCAGATGAAAATGGAAGTATGGCTTTCCCTTATAAAATAATTCCGAACAATATGGAGCTTGTTGACGATATTCATAATATTTGCGGTAAAGAAGAAATTGGAGCAATTGTATTAGGAGAATCTCATGATTTATCAGGCGCTCCAAATAAGATTATGGGAAGTATAGAAGAATTTAAAAGAAATATTGAAATGGAACTTGATATACCAGTTTATTTTCAGAAAGAATTTATGACGACGATTGAGGCACGTGGGAGAGGTGGTAAAGAAGTAAATAATGCAAAAAAAATTACAAAAGAAAAACAACCTTCAGCTGATGCTTCTGCTGCCGCATTAATCTTGCAAAGATTTTTAGATAAAAAGAATAACTAACAATTATGGAATATAAAAGTGAAAATAAAAAATGCCAGAATTGTAAAAAGGATTTTACGATTGAATCTGAGGATTTTAATTTTTATGAAAAAATGAAAGTTCCAGCTCCGACATTTTGTCCGGAGTGTCGGCTTATTCGTCGCTTGATAATGAGAAATGAGAGAGTTCTTTATAAAAGAAAATGTGATCTGTGTGGAGAAGATAAAATTTTGGTTTATTCTAAAGATAGTCCTTACAAGATTTATTGTTTTAATTGTTTTAGTTCTGATAAATGGGATAGAGATTCTTGTGGAAAAGATTATGATAATTCTCTCACTTTTTTTGAACAATATATTAATTTATATAAAGATGTTCCACGTTTAGGAATAGTTAAACAGGGCTTTAATACAAATAGTGAATATGCAAATAGAGTAAGTGATTTAAAGAATTGTTATCTTATTTTTGCAAGTGCTGATAGTGAAAACTGTTTTTATGGAATAAATTATTGGAATTCAAAAGATTCTATGGATTGTTTTAATGCTCGTAATTGCGAAAAATGTTTTGAATGCACGGATTGCTATAACTGTAATAGTTTAAAATATTCAAAAGAATGTAATAGTTGTATTGATTCATATTTTTTGTTAAATTGTCGTAATTGTCAAAACTGTTTTGGTTGTACGAATTTAAGAAATAAAAATTTCTATATTTATAATATTCAATACACAAAAGAAGATTATTTTAATAAATTAAAACAATTTAGTTTATCTAATAGAGAAAATTTAAATGAATTAGAAAAAGAAGTTAAAAAATATCAATTAAAAAATATTGTTCCTAGTTTAGTAGAATATCATTCTGTTGATGTGACAGGGAATTGGATAGAGAATTCAAAGAATACAAAAAACGCCTTCAGTTGTGATAAGGTGGAAGATGGCAAATATTTATTTGGATTAAAAGAAGCTAAAGATGTAATGGATTATACATATTGGGGTCATTCTAGTGAATTAATATATGAAACATCAAGCGTTGGAAGACAATCTTCAAATATTAAGTTTTCCAATGAATCTTGGGATCAGTTGATAAATGCTGAGTATTGTCATAATTGTTTTTCCTCTTCAAATTTGTTTGGTTGTGTAGGATTAAAAAAGAAACAATATTGTATTTTAAATAAACAATATACAAAAGAGGAATATGAAGAACTAGTTCCCAAAATTAGAAAACAAATGATGGATATGCCATTTATTGATAAGGCTGGAAGAGTAATAAAATATGGAGAATTTTTTCCTTGTGATATGACTCCTTTTGCATACAATGAAACTATAGCCCAAGAATATTTTCCTAAGACAAAAGAAGAAGCATTGAAAGATGGATATAGATGGATTGATGTAGATAAGAAAAATTATATACCAACAATAATGGGGGGTAGTTTACCAAAAGCTATTAAAGAAGTAGACGATAGCGTTTTAAATGAAGTTGTTGGTTGTGTTCATAAAGGAGAATGTAATGAACAATGCACAGTTGCGTTTAAAATAATTCCAGATGAACTGCAATTTTATCGAGCAAATAATATTCCTCTTCCAGAACTTTGTCCTAATTGTAGACATTATAACAGATTGGCAAATAGAAATCCTATAAAGTTATGGCATAGATCTTGTATGAATAAGGGATGCACAAATGAATTTGAAACGACTTACTCGCCAGATAGACCAGAAATAGTATATTGTAAACAATGTTATCAGAATGAAGTAAATTAATTTTGAAACAAAGAGTTTTTGACGTATAGTATAAATATATGGAATACATATCATACGAAGAATTTAAAAAGATGGATATAAGATTGGGAACGATACGAGAAGTCGTGCCAGTGCCAGAGACTGACAAGCTTTTATGTTGTCAGATAGATTTCAATGAAATTGATGAGGAAGGAAAGCCAAAGCTTCGCCAGATTGTTTCTGGGCTTCATGAGCATTATCCAGATTTTGAGAAATTGGTAGGTAAACAAGTTTTATATATAGTGAATTTGGCTCCACGAACAATAAAAGGATATGAAAGTAATGGTATGCTTATGGCAGTAGATGGGCTCGATGGCCGACCAGTTTTCTTAACTCCAGAAGTAGAAGTCGGAGTCGGAAGTAAAGTCAGGTAATTTTATGCTTGATCCAATTTTAATTATAAAGGCAGTTGGTTTAATAGGAATTATATTTATAATCTTTGCAGAAACAGGGCTTTTCTTTGGATTTTTCTTTCCAGGAGATTCTCTACTTTTCACTGCAGGAATTTTAGCTTCACAAGGAATATTTAATATTTATTTTTTGGTTATTTTTTGTATTATTGCAGCTATATTTGGGGATAGTGTTGGATATTGGTCTGGTAAGAAATATGGAAGAAAACTTTTTGAACGTGATGCCGGTTTCTTTTTTAAGAAACAAAGAATTTATGATGCAGAAAAATTTTATGAACGTCATGGTAAATATACAATAATAATGGCTCGCTTTGTTCCTATCATTCGGACATTTGCTCCTATCGTGGCGGGGATTGGTGAGATGAATTATTTTACTTTTATCTCTTATAATATTTTAGGTGGTATTGGTTGGGTAACTTTGATGGCAATGTTAGGTTATTTCTTGGGTGGAATGATTACCAACCCAGATGTTTATGTATTACCTTTAGCATTTTTGATAATTCTTATTTCTTTTATACCTGTAATGATAGAAATAATCAAAAATAAAATTAAAAGTAGAAAAAATTCAAGTTTATAATAAACTTGAATTTTCGTGAAATTGTGATAGTATAATAACTAATGCGCGATTAGCTCAGTTGTAGCGACTCGTAGGAAGCACAAAAATGTTAATAGTTTATATAATATGCGCGATTAGCTCAGTTGGTAGAGCAACTCATTTACACTGAGAAGGTCGGGGGTTCAAGTCCCTCATCGCGCACAAAGTCTGGTAAAGGCCAGAGGTGAGGACTTGAAAGCCGGAAGCTGACGAGCTGAGGCGGGGTCGCAAGATTTTTCAAGAGAAAAATACTTGTGACCAAGTCCCTCATCGCGCACTAAGCCAATAAAGCCCTTGCCCCTGTAGTTAAATGGATATAACTGCGGACTTCTAAGCCGTTATTGCAGGTTCGATTCCTGCCGGGGGCACATGAAATTAAAAATCATATTTGAAGATAAAAATTTAATGGTTATAGATAAGCCAGCGGGTATTAGTGTTCATGCTGATGGTAGGACTACGAAGAAGGATGTGACTATAGCAGACCTTATACTTGCATATGATAAGAAACTAGAAAAAGTGGGTGAACCTATGACTATAGAATATGGTGGAAAAGAAATAAAAATAAAACGCCCAGGAATTGTTCATCGATTAGACAAGGAAACCTCAGGAGCTCTTCTTGTGGCTAAAAATCAAAAAACTTTTCTCTTTTTAAAAGAACAGTTTCAAAATCATAAAGTAGAAAAGAATTATAAAGCTTTTGTTTATGGTTATGTTTCAGACCCAAAAGCTTCACTTCTCTCTGGTAAAAGGGGAGTAATAAATGTTCCTATTGGACGTTCTCCTATTGATATACGTATGTGGACTGCTGGTCGTGGAGCAAGAGAGCCACTTAGAGACGCATTGACTGAGTATGTAGTTTTGAATAGATTTACTGATAATAAAAAAGCAGGACTTAACCAAGAAAATAAATTTTCTTATATAGAAGCTTATCCAAAGACAGGAAGAACTCATCAGATACGAGTGCATATGAGATACATAAATCATCCGATTGTTTCTGATCCACTTTATCGTGGAAGTAATGAGTTGGCACTCGGAATGAAACGTTTAGCTCTTCATTCACATTTTATAACTTTTAGAATGCCTAATGGAGAAAACAAAACAGTAGAAGCTCCACTTCCAGCTGACTTTAAAAAAGTCATAAAAACCTATCTTGCTTAAAAAAGGTATATATGATAAAGTAGAACCCATGGAAATAACGAAAAAAGAATTCACTCCAGTTGAACAAGACGCTCGAAAAAGCCTTGATTTTAAGGCAGGAGATACTGTTCGCGTATGGAATAAGATTTTAGAAAAAGGAAAGATTCGTCTTCAGGCTTTTGAAGGACTCGTTCTTTGTCGTAAACATGGCACTGAAACTGGGGCCACATTTACAATAAGAAAAGTTGCATCAGGTGTTGGAGTTGAGCGTATTTTCCCATTATATTCTCCAAATATTGATAAAATTGAAATATTAAGAAAGTCTAAAACTCGTAGAAATAAATTGTATTATATAAGAACAAAAGCTGTTAAAGAAGTTAAGAAGAGATTGAAGAGTATAACGATTTCAAGAGATGAGGGAGATGAAATAAAAAAAGAAGAATAAAATATCAAAACAATCCATTTCACAAAAGTGGATTTTTTTGATAAAGTTAAATTACGCACGGGTGGCGAAACTGGTAGACGCACTACCTTGAGGTGGTAGCGGGGGCAACCCCATGGAAGTTCAAATCTTCTCTCGTGCACAAATTTGTAATCAAGAATATTTTGCCGACTTTTGTCGGTTTTTGTTATATAATGGAATTATGATTCACATTTTATTTGGTTTATTGGATTGGTTAATATTTTTAATTTTACTGTCAGTTTTAATTTTATTATTTGTATGGATGTGGGGAAATATAAGAGCAAAAGTTCCTTTTGTTGGAGTTCCCAATAGAACTTTAAAAGACATAGAAAAAGCTCTTCTGTTAAAAGAGGGTAGTGTTGTCTATGATTTAGGTTGTGGAGATGGAAGAGTCTTGTTTTATTTATCTAAAAATAATCCAAAGATAAAATACATTGGAATAGAAAATAGTATGTTTCCTTTTATTTTAGCAAGCGTAGAAAATTGGTGGCACAAAAAGATAAATAAGTTGGATAATATAAAAATAATAAAAGCAGATTTTTTTAAAGTAGATTTATCAAATGCAACTCATATTTTCACTTATCTTTATCCAAATGTGATGGATGATTTACTTCCTAAATTTGATAAAGAAATAAAAGAAGGAACCCGTCTTGTCTCGGCGTCTTTTCATTTTACAAATAAAAGAGAAATAAATGAGATTGACCTTAAAAGAGGTAGGTATAAGCTCGCAAAGAAGATTTATGTCTATGAATTTTAGATTTTAACAAAAAATGTTTTACTAAAATTTTTGTAAGAGGTATAATAAAAGTATGATAACAGAAGATCTCATAGAATATATAAAGTTACAACTTAGTAAAAGTATTTCAAAAGATTTAATTATTCAACGACTAGTAGAAGTCGGATGGAAGGTAGAAGATATCAATGAAGGATTCCTTAATATTGAATCTTCTCTTGTAGAAACTCTTCCAACTATAGAAAAAAAGGAAGAAAATATATTAGTTGATTCACCTATTAATAATCTAGAACAACAAGAAACAGAAGAAATTAAAAAAATTATTGACCCATATCGTGAACTTCCAGAAGTTATAGATCCTAGTGTAATAGAAAATGTAAACACTAATACAAACGATACTCCTGTTGAAAAACCAATCTCTAGTGGACCGATAGCTACTAGTGTTGAACCATTGAAAATTTGGATTCCTACAAATATAAAACCTAAAATAGAGATACCTTCTTCAAATATACCAGAAGTTAAAAAAGAAGAACCAGTAACGACAATTCCTATTATAGAAAAAGCTCCAATGGAGATAACTCCAATAGAAGAATTACTTAAAGAAGATATTGAACCATTTAAACTAGAAGTTCCTGAAGAAAAAAAGCCAGAGGTTATTGTCCCTATTGTGGAAATTCCTAAAAAAGTTGAATCATCTAAAATAGAAGTAGCTCCATTAGAATTACCTAAAGAAGAGATTAAAGTAAAAGAGAATGTTCCTATAAAAGAAACTATTCCACTTATAAATATAAACAAGATTCCAGTTTCAAATCCGATTTCAAAAACAGTAATTCAGATAGAAAAGTTACCCAATATGAATTCTTCAGCTCCTGTAAATAAAATGTCTGATGTATCACCTAGAAGTGCAATGATTTCTTCTTATAATCAAGATTTTATAAATTCTAGTAAAGAAATAAAAGAAGAAGATCCTCTTGTTACTAAAAAAAGAAAAAATAAACTTTTGAAATGGATGATTGCCATTATAACTCTTTGTATTGTTGGCGGAATGGTATTTTCTTTTGTGGAAGGATATTTAAAAATTCCATGGTTGAATCTTAATTTTTCTATTGTTAGAAAAGATCCTAAAATTATAATGTTGAATACTCCTGCGTCAGTGTTACAATTAAAATCATATAAAACTGAAACAAATATAAATATTTCTTTCCCTTCACTTTCAAATATAACTACAGGGCTCTCTAGTGGGGAAGTGGTTACATCAAAAGATAAAGATTCAGTTTCTATTAATCTTAAAGGGGCATCTAATAATAAAGATAATAAATTATTTTTTGATTATATTTTAAATTTTAATAGTTCTATTTTGAAAAATGCTATTATTAGTGATTGGAAATATAATGGAGATAATTTATTTGTATCAGTTCCAGATCTTACCCAAATTTTAAATAATGATGCCCCTACTCCTGCAAATGTTAGTTTAACCTCTAATCAATTGGGGTTAGTTGTTCCTCTTTTCTCTAGTAATGTTCAAGATATAGTAAAGAAAATAGATGTATATAATATACTTTCAAATGATGTTCCTCTTTATGTAAAAACTGAAACAGCTAATATTTTTAAAGATTTTATTAATGGACTTACGTATACAAATAAAGAAGATGAAGTTATTCATGGAGTAGACACATATCATTATGAAATGACAGCTAGCCGTCCTATAACTAAAAAATTCTTAACTTCACTTTCAGATCTTTTTATAACAGCTGAATTAACACCTGATCAAAAGACAAATCTAGTGGAAGCATTAGGTGCTTCTACTATAAATTCTTTTGAAGTATGGGTTGGTAAAAATGATGGTAATCTTTATCAATTTAAATTTACATTAAATCTTCCTTTATCAAAAGTTCTTGGTCTTAATGATAGTGGTATTGCTGGAAATGAAGTTGATTTGAATTGGATGACTACTTATTATGATATAGGTGTAGACAATAATATAATTTTACCAAGTGATTCTATTAAAATAGAAGACTTTGTAAACAATATAAAAAATACAAAAATTAAAGATATAGTTTCTTCTTTCAAACTACAAGCAGTAGCTCTTCATAACGCTATTGGAACCTATGGTGCAAAATCTAGTCTTGCTGGAAGTTGTCTGATTCCAGAATCAAGCTCTTTTTTCTCCCCAGTTGGACACCCAAAAGGGGCAGGGACTGCTGTAAGCTCTATTGCTAGTTCTATGAATTCATTACTTTCATTAACAAATGGAGTAGGGTCTTGTTATTCTACATCTAAAACTTGGGCATTATCTCTCCCACTTTATACAAATCCTATATCTTTTTATTGTATTGATAATAGAGGAACAGCAATAACTCTATCTTCATCTATAACAGGTCCAGTTTGTTCTAATCCAACTGTTCCTGTTGTTCCTGTTGTTCCTGTTGTTCCTGTTGTTCCTGTTGTTGCTCCTGTCACAACAACAATACCAGTTTTACCAACAGCAACACCAACAGCAAAACCAACTACAACCACACCAACAACTTTACCCAATATACCCAAAAATATTACTGTCCCTCCTCTTCCACCTATTCCTTCTGTAAATAAGCAATAATTTTTAGAGATAAAATAATTTTCTATTGGGACCGGGGCAGTAGCCTTTTCGAATTTCAGACGCGACTAAAACAGTTTAGTCGCTTAGGTACCCAAACAAAAATCCCCTATTAGGGGAATTTGTTGTTTGGGTGCCTACTGGGATTCGAACCCAGGCCGAGAGTTCCACAAACTCTAGTGCTAACCATTACACTATAAGCACCATATTTACTAACTACCCATTTATACCAGAAAAAGCCTAAAAAATCTAGGTGTAATTTCTTTGTATACATTAAATGGATTAGAACTGATATAATACTTATATGAATTTAGAAACCAAAAATTGTCAAAATTGTAAAAAAGACTTCACGATAGAACCTGATGATTTTTCATTTTATGAAAAAATAAAAGTTCCTCCTCCAACTTTTTGTCCTGAATGTAGAATGCAAAGGAGGTATGCTTGGAGAAATATAATGTCTCTTTATAATAGTAAATGCAAACTTTGTGGAAAGTCAGTCATAACTATATATTCACCTAATAGAGGTATTACGATTTATTGTAATAAATGTTGGTGGAGTGATAAATGGGATCCGAAAAGCTATGCGATGGATTATGATTTTTCTAAACCATTCTTTATTCAATTTAAAGAACTTATGGATAAGGTTCCCCATATGGCTCTTGTAAATGATGATGGGGTAGCAAGTTTGAATTGTGAATATACAAATGATGTCTGGTTTGCAAAAAATTGCTACATGCTTTTTTCTGGCTGGTATGTTGAAAATGTTATGTATAGTTTTTTTATGGATCATGGAGGTAAAGATATAATGGATTCTATGATTATTATGTCAGAAACACAGTTTATTTATAATTGTATTAATTGTACCCATTGTTATGAACTAAAAAATTCAGATTTTAGTCGAGCTTGTATAAATTCTGAATTTTTATATGATTGTCAAGATTGTTCTAATTGTTTTATGTGTACAGGGTTAAGAAATAAAAAATATTTTTTTAAAAATCAGCAATATGGAAAAACTGAATATGAAAAGATTTTAGAAAGTTATAGGTTGGATACATTCTCGGGAGTAGAAAAAGCCAATCAAGAATATTGTGAATTCATTTTGAATTATCCAAGAAGATATGCATGGTTAAAACAAAATAAAAATTCAAATGGGGACATTGTTTCTTATAGTAAAGACACAAAGAATTGCTTTGTTGTAAAAAAATTTGAAAATTGTAAATATTGTGATTTTAGTGGAACAGATAAGGACTCTTATGATCTAACAGTATCTGGAGAACTTTCAGAATGTTATGAAGGGATAGTTCTTGATCATTCACATTTAAATCTTTTTGGAATTTTTTCAGTGAAAAGCCAAGATATAAGATATACGCAACATTGCCACAATTGCAAACATGTTTTTGGTTGTGATGCACTTAGAAATGATAATTATTGTATTTTAAATAAACAATATACTAAGGAGGAATATGAAGAATTAATTCCTAAAATAATTAAGCATATGAATGATATACCTTATATAGATAAAAAAGGGAATGTTTATAAATTTGGAGAATTTTTCCCCGCAGAACTTTCTCCTTTTGGTTATAATGAGACTCAAGCTCCAGAGCAATTTCCACTTTCTAAAGATGAAGCGATAAATAATGGGTATAATTGGCAGGATAATCTTCAAAGAACTACTGGTAAAGAAACATTGTTGAGAGAAAATATTCCCGAGGCAATTAATGAAGTCAAAGATAATATAGTAGATGAAATTCTTGAGTGTATAGAATGTAAAAGAAATTATAAAGTTGTTCCCAATGAATTAATTTTTTATAGAAAAATGAATATTCCTATACCAAGAAGGTGTTTTCATTGTAGACATATGAATAGAGTTAAACGTAGGAATCCATTTAAACTCTGGTACAGAAAATGTATGAAAGAAGGCTGTAATAATGAATTTGAGACTTCATATGCCCCTGATAGACCTGAAATTGTTTATTGTGAGAAGTGTTATCAGGGAGAGGTATACTAAACAATAATATTTGAAATGCTATAATGTAGTTATGAATACAAATCAAAAATTGGGTATTAGGGTATTTTATTATTATCTTTCAAAGAGAATATTAACTGGAATAATATTACTTATTATTTCTTTTTTTATTTCATCTTTAAAGAGCGTTATGATATCAAAGTTAGTTTTAGTTTTTCCTTTAACTACAACCACTAGTATAGTTAGTGGGTTTATTATTGGTTTATTTATTCTTTCTTTTTTGTTGATAGTTTTTGGCTTATTTATAAGCTGGTTTGAGTATATAAGTTTTAATTTTATTTTAAGTGAAAATGCTTTAATTATTAGACGAGGATTTTTTTCTAAGAAAGAGATATCTATTCCTTATAG
>Ga0302292_1002417_pt1 | contig 11186 bp, 12 predicted proteins | sample III_Fen_N2_1_FD_194553 | JGI IMG/M metagenome (GOLD analysis project Ga0302292, IMG submission 194553) | Peat permafrost microbial communities from Stordalen Mire near Abisko, Sweden - III_Fen_N2_1 | ecosystem: Environmental > Terrestrial > Soil > Wetlands > Permafrost | place: Sweden: Abisko...
TTCTTTTACTTCTGCATCTTTAATTTCTGGTTCTTGTTGTTCTGGAATTGGATTTTCTCCTTCTTTTGGAGCATCAGCTGTTTTACTCATAGCCTCACCAATCTTAGACATTTCATCAGAAAGTTCTGTTGTAGCTTTTTTAATAGCTTCCATATCACTTCCTTCTTTTGCAGTTTTTAATGATGTTATCTTTGCTTCTATTTCTGTTTTAATTTCAGGTGTTACTTTGTCACCATAATCTTTAATAGATTTTTCTGCTGTAAAGATTATCATTTCTGCTGTATTTTTAGTATCAACAAGCTCTTTTTTCTTTGCATCTTCTTCGGCGTGAGTTTCAGCATCTTGTTGCATCTTCTTTATATCAGCATCTGAAAGTCCAGATGAAGCTTCTATACGAATAGATTGAACCTTACCTGATGCTTTATCCATAGCTTTAACATTCAAAATACCATTAGCATCAACATCAAAAGTAACTTCAACTTGAGGAATACCTCTTGGTGATGGTGGAATACCTTCTAGAACGAAACGACCAAGTGATTTGTTATCAGATGCCATTGGGCGTTCACCTTGAGTAATATGAATTTCAACAGATGTTTGATTATCAGCAGCAGTTGAGAAAACTTGTGATTTTGAACTTGGAATTGTAGTATTTCTTTCAACAAGTTTTGTAGCAACACCACCTAGTGTCTCTATACCAAGAGATAATGGAATAACATCAAGAAGTAGAACATCCTTAACATCACCCTGTAGAACTCCAGCTTGAACAGCAGCACCTAGGGCCACAACTTCATCTGGGTTAATAGAACGATTTGGTTCCTTGCCATTAAATAGTTTTTTAACTTCTTCAACTATTTTTGGCATTCTTGTTTGACCACCAACCATTATGATTTCATTTATTTCATCCATCTTAAATGGTGAAGCTTCCATAGCACGCTTTGTGATTTCTATTGAGCGATCTATATATTCTTGTGCGATAGATTCAAGAGTTGCGCGAGTCATCTTTTCCACTAAGTGTTCAGGGCCATTTGCACCAGAAGTTATAAATGGAATATTTATTTCAGTTTCAGGAGTAGTAGATAATTCTATTTTTGCTTTTTCAGCTGCTTCATCTAAACGCTGAAGAGCTAATGGGTCTTTTGATATATCAATACCAGTTCTTGTTTTAAATCCATCTGCAAGCCAGTTGATTATCTTTTGATCTATATCACGACCTCCCATATGAGAGTCTCCGTCTGTAGATTTAACTTCGATTACATCATCTGAAACCTCAAGAACGGATACATCAAATGTTCCACCTCCAAAGTCGTAAACAACAATCTTTTCATTCTTTTTTGTATTAAAACCGTATGCAAGAGCTGCAGCTGTAGGTTCGTTGATAATACGCTTTACATCAAGACCTGCAATCGCACCAGCATCCTTTGTAGCCTTTCTTTGAGCATCATTGAAATATGCAGGAACTGTAATAATAGCTTCAGTAATTTTTTCACCAAGTTTTGCTTCAACATCTGCTTTTATCTTTGCTAAAATCATTGCAGATATTTCTTCTGGGCGTTTCATTTCATTACCAATACCAACTTCTACTCCACCATCTACACCTTTATCAATTTTAAAAGATGCTGTAGTTTTTGTTTTCTGTATTTCAGGATCTGCAAAATTATGACCCATAAAACGCTTTATTCCATAAATTGTATTTTGTGGATTTGTAACTGCTTGACGCTTTGCAAGAAGACCAACTAAACGATCTCCATTTTTTGCAATCGCAACAATAGAAGGTGTTGTTCTAGCACCCTCAATATTTTCAATTATTTTTGGTTGACCACCTTCAATAATTGCAACCGCACTATTTGTTGTACCCAAGTCTATACCGATTATTTTTGACATATTATTTTATTTGATTAATTAATAATTTTGATAATAATTTAATTTATATATTTTGAATTTGTTTCAAAATACAGTTTTAGTATACACCCACATTTTTATTTTGACAAGTATTTCGCGACCGCGAAATACTTGTATAATATAGAAAAACATATTATAATAATCGAATGGCAAAAAAACCATCAATTCAAAAGGTTATTTTAAAGACTCTTCTGGGTAAACAGGCCCTATCTATGGACTCCATAAAGAAAAGCACAGAAGATGTTATTTCTAATGAAAAAATAGATGATACAAACTGTGATAAATCTAAGACAAGTTATGCTATCACCCGCTCTATAAAGAATCTATTATCCGATGGATTAGTGGAATCATTCAACTCAGAACATAAACAATACTTTAGATTAACAAATGAAGGTAAACAGAAATTAAATAATATAACCCTAGACGCTGAATCTAGTTTAGTTTCAACAACATGGGATGGATACTGGAGAATAATACTTCTTGATATTTCTGAAGATCGCAAAAATGAAAGAGATGCTATGAGATATCTTTTAAAGAAAGCAGGTTTTGTTTGTATTAAAAATTCTGTATGGATTTCTATGTATCCATATGAACATTTATTTACAAATATAAAAAAAGATTTAAATCTAACTACAGAAATGATGATTATTGTAACCGATAAAATAGATAAGGAAACAGAAAAAGAATTTTTTAATTTATGTAAATAAAATATAGCGAAGCGATTAATCGCTTCGCTATATTTTATTTCTTGTATTCGTAAACCTTTACTCTTGCTGGGCGGATAACCTTATCTGATATTTTATATCCTGACTGAGTGACACTTGCAACTGTGTGGTCTTTACTTATATCATCAGTAACAATAGTTTCTATTGCTTCATGTAGATTATGGTCAAAAACTACATTTACCTGATCAATCTTTGAAACTCCATATGACTCTATAGCACCTATAAATTGATTACGAATATATTCAACTCCACTTCTCCAGTTAGCATCAACTTTCTCCCAGGCTTCTTTATTTGAAAAAGCCATATCAAAACTATCTAATGCAGGAAGTAAATCTTCAATTAATCCTAATGTTACAAAATTTCTTAATTCTTTTCTTTTTGATTCTTCATCTTTTTGCAAATTAACATAATCAGCTTTAGCTCTTTGCCAACCTGTTAAATATTCTTCTTTTTCTTTTTGAAGTTTTTTAACTTCTTCACGAAGTTTTTTAACTATATCTTTTGTAGGTAACACATCACCATCTTCTGTACTATCAACAAAAACAACATCTTCAAAAGGTTCGTTGTTTTCTTTATTTTCTCCGTAGTTTTGGTCAATCTCAGGTTTTATTGTTTCTTCATCATTCATAGTGCTAGTATACAAAAAATCAGACTTTTTTCAAAGTCTGATTTTTTAAGTATAAAATTAATGCTTACTCCAATGTGGTCGCCTCCGGCTCTTTGGAAACCCAAGGTTTTCCAACGGGAATACCCTGCCTTCCTTCACGGGGTGAGGAGTGAATACATGGAACTCCGCAAGACTCATTGAGATTTTTTTATGTAATCATGCAAAAATCCAATGAGTGGACAGTTCCTGTAAGGAAACCGGAGTTTCCCCGACCCCCTTCTCACCCCACAATGGAGTAAGATATAAAAAAGACCTCTTTCGAGGTCTTTTTTATTAACGCTTACTCCATTGTGGGGACTTACGAGCCTTCTTAAGACCGAACTTTTTACGTTCAACCATACGAGGATCACGCTTAAGCATTTTTGCTTTTTTAAGATCTCCACGAAGTTCTATGTCAAATAGTACCAATGCACGAGCTATACCATGACGAACTGATTCAGCTTGAGCATGTATACCTCCACCTTTTGCTGTTGCAACAACCTCAAACTTTTCTGCAGGAGTAGCTGTTTCAAAAGCAGAAGTTACAATCTTTTTTAATTCTGGTGTTGGAAAGTATACTGATAATTCTTTACCGTTTACAGTATAAGAAGTTTTAGATGCTTTATACAAGCGTACAATAGCTGTTGCAGTTTTTCTTCGTCCAATTGCTCGGAAATATTCTTTTGTTGATGGTTTCTTTTCCATATAAATATTAATCTGTTATTGTTAAATGCTTCATCATAAGAGGTCTAAGTTTATTTGCAGGTAACATTCCAAAAACAGCTAATTCGTAAAGACTTCCCCATCCTTTCTTTGTTACGATATCTCTATTTGTTGCAGTTCTAAAACCACCTGGGTATCCAGAATAACGTTCATGAAGAGTTTCATTCATTCTTCTTTCTGACATTTTAGTTTTTGAAGCATTTATGATTACTACTTTAACATCTGCGACTTTGTTTGGAACATAGTCAGGAGTTGTTTTACCCATAAGGAATTTAGCTGCTTCAGAAGCAACGCGTCCAAATGTTTTATCAGTAGCATCAATTGTGTGTGATGTTGTGTTCATATTATATAAATTCAATTACTGCCATCTTACTTGCATCTCCTGCACGTCTTGGCAACTTAGTAATGCGTGTATAACCTCCATTGTGACCCTTGTATCTTGGAGCTATAGTATCGATTAATTTACTTGCTTCTGCAGTTAGATTATATAAGCGTGAAATAACTAAACGTCTTGATGCAAGAGTACCTACATTTGCTTTAGTAACCATTTTTTCAATCATAGGACGAAGCTCTTTTGCTTTTGCTTCTGTTGTCTCTATTTTTTCATGAGCAATAAGCGCCAACATAAGACCCTTCATGAGTGCGTGTCGCTGATTTTTATTTCTGCCAAATTTTCTTACGTTATTGTGATGTCTCATATATAATAATTAATTGATTAATGACTACTACTACAAACTACTTAAGTGTTATACCATATTCTCCAAGGATTTTCTTTATCTCTTGAAGTCCCTTATCTCCGATTCCTTCTATTTCAAGTAAATCCTCTTTCTTTTTACGAGCTATTCCACCAATTGTGCGGATATTTGCTCCATTTAAGGCATTTAATGTTCTAGTAGAAAGATCTAATGTATCGATACGAGTCTTAAGAATGTCAGTAAATTCACTATTTTCTTCTTTCTTTGATTCTTCGTCTTCAGTATCAGATGATTCTTTTACTGGTTCGTTTGAAATTAATTTTGAAGAGATAGTAAAACCAACGATTGCTTGTAACTGTTCTACCATGATTGTGATTGCTTGTTCAAGTGCTTCACGAGGTGTTAATGTTCCATCTGTATCAATAGACATTCTTAAACGATTATGGTTTGTCTTGTCTCCAACACGCATATTTTCTACTTCATAAGCAACACGACGGATAGGTGTGAAGATTGCATCAACTGCGATAACTCCTACTTCAGTCTTTGTTTTTTGATGTACATCTTTAGATACAAATCCAAGACCCTTTTGAACAGTCATTTCAATAGAGAAAGTCTTGTTACCTGTAACTTCAGCAATAAATAAATCTTTATTTAAAACTTCTACTTGACCAGATACTTCTATATCAGCAGCTGTAACTGTTTTAGGTCCCTTAACAGAGATCTTTACAGTTTGTGCTTCATCTGTAAGTAAACGAAAACGTACTTGCTTTAAATGAAGCAAGATTGTAATAACATCTTCTTTTACACCATCAATAACTGAGAATTCATGGTCAACACCATCTATCTTAAGTGATGTTATTGCAGCACCTACAAGAGAAGATAGTATTATACGACGAAGTGAGTTACCTAGTGTGTGTCCATAACCAGGATAAAGGCCGTCTATTTCGTAGACTCCTTTATTTCCTGCTTCAGAAACGATAGATAATTTTGATGGTAAAATGATATTTAAATCAGACATATGATATTGGAAAGCAAAAAGCTTTCATTATATTATTTATTAAAATTAATAACCATACGCTATCGACTATAGAATTCGAGCACAGTGTTAAGATCAAGGTAACCTTCAGTATTTTTAGGTTTACTTTGCATTGTTGCAGAAAGTGTATCAACATTAAATGTTAACCAGTTAGGGCAAGTGTATTCTTTCATTTTCTTAGCCATATCTGTAAACAAAGGACTCTTTTTACTTCCTTCTCTTACAGCAATCACATCACCAACTTTTACGCGAGCTGAAGCAACAGTAGTTTTCTTTCCATTAAGAAGAATGTGTCCATGAGAAACCATTTGACGAGAAAGACGACGAGTATGAGCAAGACCTAAACGATAAGTAACATTATCAAGACGAGTTTCAAGTAATTCAAATAAATGATCAGTAGCAGGAGTTCCTTTTACGGCAACAGATTCATTGATATAATTTGAAAGTTGTCTTTCACTTATACTATACATAAAACGAACTTTTTGTTTTTCAACAAATTGTAAAGCATATCCTGAAAGAGCTTTAGGACGCTTATTTTTCATATTTTTAGCATGACGAGCTTCAGACGCAACGAATTTAGCTGTTTGACATTTCTCAAACACTCCTGGGCCTAAACGTCTACAAATTTTATATTTTTGAACTGTTTTCATAATTTATTTTATATTTATACTCTTCTTGGTTTCTTTGGTTTTGGTCCGTTGTGAGGAACTGGAGTTACATCTTTTACTCCTGAAATTTCAATATCATAAGCCATAAATGCACGGATAGTAGGTTCACGACCACTACCAACACCTTTAACTTTTACATCAACTTCTTTAATTCCAAGGTTCTTAGCTTTTTCTCCGATAATAGCACCAGCCTTTGATGCAGCAAATGGTGTTCCCTTTTTAGCTCCCTTAAATCCAAGAGATCCAGCTGAAGTCCAGAATAGTGTATTACCATCTTTATCAGAAAGGACAACTTTTGTATTATTGAAAGTAGCTTCAACATGCAATGTTCCAGAAATTATTTTTTTCTTTGGAACCTTTACACCTTGTTTAGGCGCAGCATCTACCACCTTTTCAACTTCAGATGATGTAGACTTAGCTTCTTCTTTTTTAGTTATAATTTTTATCTTTCCCATTTTTTTATATAGTATTTAAATATATTGCGTCAAAGTTAAGTAATGATTAGTTCGCTCTAAGTTTTTTCAGCCTTTCTTCGTCCGCTACCCATAGTCTTACGAACGTTACCTCTAATAGTACGAGAGTTTGTTTTAGTTCTTTGTCCTCTTACAGGCAAACGACGCATATGACGAACTCCTCTGTAAGCTTTAATATCTTTTAGTCTTTTTATATTTGAAGCAATCTCACGCTTTAGGACTCCTTCAATAGACATAGTCTCTATAACTTTACGAATTGCATTTTCTTGATCTACTGTTAGGACATCAGCTTTGATATTACTATCAACACCTGCTTCCTTAAGAATCATACGAGCACGGGAAACACCAATACCATAAAGTGCTGTAAGACCTATATCGAGATGTTTATTATTTGGGATGGTTATACCTAGTATTCTCATAAATTATTGTTTTTGTTTGTGTTTAGGATTAGAACAAATAACGCGAAGATGACCTTCTCGCTTTACCATTTTACATTTTGTACAGATTTTTTTTACGGCTGATTTTATCTTCATACATTTATAATGCGAAAGAAAAATATAGGGCTCATACCCTGTATTTTTAAACTCAGGCACTGTTTTATCATACTACACTATTTAATAATAAAAAGCAAGTTAATTTCTCTTTATAATCCTACCCTTGCCTCCGTAAGGATCTAAAAGGACTTCAACCCTATCCCCAACCAAAACTTTAATCCTATGCATACGCATTTTTCCAGCAAGATAAGAGATGATTAGTTTTTCTTGTGAACTATCACCTATATCTACTCTAAAAAGAGTATTGGGTAGAGCTTCGATTACGGTACCTATAACAGTATGATTATCTTTTTTATCCATTTTATAGTTTATATTTTAACAAATATTATATTAATAGTCAATAAATACTTAGCTTTTATTTAGTAAATATTTTTACACGAGATAAATCACTAGGAACATTTGATTGCCATGGTGGAAAAATACTAATACTTGCAGATGTAATACCTGGATCTTGTTTTAAGATTGATGGAATATTAATCTTAGGTATCCCCAATAAACTTGTTTTAAGTATATCAATATCTGGATTCCAAATAGATTCAAAACTACCACTTAATTTAAATGAAATATTTTGTATATCTTTATTTATTATCTGATCTTTATTTGAAAAACTAAATATTAAATTAGAAATATCCGGTGTCTTAATTTCTTTTAATTCATCACTTGATATACTAGGTAATACACTTTTTATAATAGATACAGATAAATCACTTTCTTTTAAAATAATAGTAGACAATACTCCAGATATTTTAATATTAGCCTTAGGGTCTTCTGATAAAATATCAGTGTTTGTTTCAGATGAAAATGAAAAAGAATTAGGATATAAAATATAACCAGCTGGCACCAAAGCATTTGCTTTCTTTATTAAATTATTTTTAAAAGATGAATTAATAAAAGCATCAATAGCATCTTTGTCTTCCTGTCCTATTGAGTAAACTACACCTTGAGCCCCACCAGTTATAGGAGTTGTTGTCTTAGCATATATTTTTTTTGCTTTTGCTGTTCCTTTAAATGAAGAAATAGTAAAATCAGTAGGTGTTCCATTATAAGGAGCTCCAGGAAGAAAAGCAGTAATACCTACATTTACAGACCCTGGAATAATCTTAGTACCATCTTTTTTATAGCCCGGTATAGACACAGCATTATTTATTGTGTAAGTTTTTCCACTTGAATCTGCTAAATATGTATGGATTGCAAGAGATTGAGCCTTTGTACTATATTCATTATATAAAGTAACCTCTCCAACAGCCTTTATAGAAACATCTTGTGTTTGAGTAAGTATGACACTCTTTGTTTCTTCATTGGGCACAATCATTATTTCAAAATGTATTGGAGTATCAACATCCTTTGAAGCAGTGAATTCTTTGTTATCTAAAAGAAAAGATTGATGTTTATTTAATATTTCAATATTTGCATTTAAAAATAAATTTGAAATAAAATATACAGAACCACAAAAAATAGAAATACAAATAATAATTATAAATAATTTAAAATTATTACTATGATTATGTCTGGATCGTACTTTCGGTGTACTTGATAATCTTTTTCTAAAACTATTCTTAATAACAGGACTATGATTAATCTCATTATTATTTAAGATAGTTTCTTCTTTGTATATATGAGAATTATCTACATGAACATCTCTAGGAAAGATATCTTTTATATTACCCTTTTTTATTTTAAAATCTTCTAATGTTTTTTTTACCATATTAATTCTCCATTTTTCTCATTACAGAAATTGCTTCTATCATTAAGAATGGATCACAAGTAGTATTTTTAACACTACACATATCTAAAAAGTGTGAACCTTCTAGTGATACTATGTCTAAATTATTATCTTTTTTAATTACTTCTGATAACCATTTTTTTATATCATTATCTGCAGTTAGAAATACCAAGCTAGGAATTTTTGTTCCACGAGGAAGACTATGGAGAGATTGATTAAATGAATTAACCCAAGTATTTTCTATTGATTTAAAGATAGGTGCAGCATTTAACTTAAGTAATGATGATAGATTTTCAGTATTAAATAAATTAAACAACTCTTCTGCGTCACGCAATTCTATCGCTTTGTATTTACTTATATATCTCATGAATGTTTTCTTTCCTTGTGGAAATGACATTGAATATTTTAATACTCCGTTATTTACAACAGATATATCAGTAACTTCCCCGCCAACATCAATCAATAAATAAGAATCTTCATTTACATATCTATCACGAACAGCTAGGTATGAAGCTGTTACAAATGATGAAAACTTTACTGGAATATGATGAAATGTTTTTGAAACAACATCAGTAATTTTATTTAAGAAAAATTTAGATGAAAGTGTTGCCAGTATATCCATATCGACAGATTTACACTTTTTACCGATTGGTTCATCTATTTTCTTTCCATCTAGAGATATACCCATAACTAAACTTTCTATTAATTCTGGAGCATCAGAATAACCATATTTTTCTTTATAGATATCTGATAATGTTTTTATCTCTTTTTTAAGTAAAATATCTGCTTGGTTTTTACTAAAAATAAAAGAAGTTTCTTTTTGTATTTTTACAACTCTTGTTTCAGATAAATACCAAGGAGAAGCAAGTATACAGAATACTTCACTTACAATACTAGTATTACCATTATTTAAATTAGAAGCTGTAGTATCTAAAGCTCTTATCATATTTTTGAAAATAATATCAAAGTCATTAGTAGAACTAGATACTATATTTGCATGAGCAGATTTTATGATTGTAGGTAATCCACCGACAGTATCTGGTAATTCAACAATAGCTCCACCAATACTACCTGAACCAATATCAAAAATAGCAATTACTTTTTTAACTTTTTTGTTTTTAGATGAAAATAAAAATCCCATAATATTTACATTATACCAACAAATAAGAAACATAAGCAAATAAATTACTAATTTATTTGCTTATGTTTCTTATATATAGATTATTTAATCCAAGATTGCTTTTATACGACGAATACCAGCGGCTACAGCCTCTTCTTTTTGAATTTTAAAATGATTAAGTTCTGAAGTATTTGAAACATGAGGTCCTCCACAGAATTCCTTTGAAACAGGATTACCATTTTCATCTAAAATAATATAGACAGAAACTATATCTGGGTATTTTGCTCCAAATTCCATTTGAGCACCTATTTTAAGAGCTTCAACTAGCGGCATTTCAACACGAGATACATTTAATTTTGCTTGTATTTTTTCATTTACCCAAGCTTCAACCTTTTGTTTTTCATCATCAGTAAGTTTATGGTCGCAAATAAAGTCCATACGAAGTCTTTCTTCTGTAATATTACTTCCCTTTTGTTTAATATCCGGAGAAACTATTGCTTGTAAACCTGCAAGTAGTAAGTGATGAGCTGTATGTAAACGAATAGTTTTATCACTATGGTTTGCAAGTCCACCCTTAAACATTCCAGCCGATGAAGTTTGTGAAAGTTTTTGATGTTCTTGTAATTTTTTATCAAAATCTTCCATATCTATTTTTATACCTTTTTCATTAGCAAGTTCTATTGTTAGTTCTATAGGGAATCCATATGTAGTAAATAGAACAAAAGGATCAGTTCCTTTTTCAAATTCCTTTAATCCTTTTTCCAATGTCTGACGGAATTTTGATTCTTCTTTATTTATTTCGTCTTTAATTATATTTATATTTTTAAGTAATTCAGGATAAGCATCTTTGTATTTATCAACGACAATATCTATTAACAAAGAAAGTGATCCATCTTTTAATCCTAAAATATCAGCAAATCTTAC
>Ga0302292_1002420_pt1 | contig 11181 bp, 9 predicted proteins | sample III_Fen_N2_1_FD_194553 | JGI IMG/M metagenome (GOLD analysis project Ga0302292, IMG submission 194553) | Peat permafrost microbial communities from Stordalen Mire near Abisko, Sweden - III_Fen_N2_1 | ecosystem: Environmental > Terrestrial > Soil > Wetlands > Permafrost | place: Sweden: Abisko...
AAAACCAACAATGAAGCCGAATATTCCGGTATTATTGCTGCCCTAGAATGGGTCAAAAAGAACAAAACGAACTATAATATTACTCAATTAAATTTCTTTGCCGACTCCCAACTCATGATTCGCCAGTTTCAGGGTTTGTACAAAGTCAAAGCACCCACTCTTCTACCTCTCTATGCCCAGGCTCAACAATTATTATCTCAAATAAATTTACCTACCAAATACACCGATGTTCGCCGTGATTTTAATAAATTAGCTGATGAGTTGGCCAACCAGGCTATGGATCGTCGCATCTAAAAATGAAACACCATTTAAATAATTTATTAATTGCTTTTATCATTACTCTTTTCCCACTGCTTTTTTTATTTGCTCCTTTAATTCTCAATTACAACAAAAGTGCCAGCAACACCAAAATTTTAACCAAAGATTATTCTCATCTTTCTCGTGCCCAAATTATTTCCAAACTTAATCAAGATTTCGTTTTACCAGAAAATACCAAACTTGAATATCAAGGTAAATTTTTTGAAATTTCTACCGCCTCTATCTCTGCCAGTCTCGATACTGACAAAATTGCTAGCACTATTCTTTATCGTCGTCTTGACGAAGGTTTAATCAATTACATCAAATATTTTTTCAACCCCAAAGAATTTTCTCTTAATCTCAAATATGATTCTTCCGAGCTTTCCAAATCCATCGAAAATATTGCTTCTCAAATCGACAAACCATTTGTTCCTACCGAGCTTGTTCTAAAAGATAAAAAAATTTCCACTTCTAGCGGTTCTATTGGTCTTAGCCTTGACCAGCCAAAACTTCTTGAACAAATTATTAATAATTTAAATTTTGCCAATTTTACCGAAACTATTTCTCTTCCAGTTAATTCCATTGGTTCTCTTCCAAATGAAACTCAAATTAATCAAACTATTTCTCGAGCTCAAAAATTAATTGGCAAATCAATAATTTTAATCACTCCTTCTGATCGAGTCACTATTGGCGACCAAGTTTTAATTTCTTGGATTGATTTTGATAATAGTTTTCAAAAAGACAAAATTGTTTTGTATTCTCAAAATACTTCTCAAAGTTTCAAACATGATCCCATTGATGCCGTTTTTAAATTTGAAAATAATAAAGTTTTAGAATTTCAATCTGCCAAAAATGGTGTCTCTGTTAATTCTGATCAACTTTCCCAAGACATTATTTCAGCCTTTATTAATTTGGAAAATTCCGACAAAACTAGTGCTGAATTCAATTTATCCTATCAATCTACTGAACCAAAAATAAAAAATTCTGAGGCTAATGATTTAGGTATCAAAGAACTTATTGGTAGTGGCACTTCAACCTTCAAACATTCCAGCGACACTCGTAATATCAACATTACCAAAGGGGCTTCCATCGTCAATCGAATTTTGGTTGCTCCAAACGAAACTTTTTCTTTTGTTGGTTCTCTAGGTGAGGTTACTCTTGAAGCTGGTTATGCCAAAGCTTACATTATTCGTCAAGGCAAAACCGAACTCGATGTTGGTGGGGGAATCTGTCAAGTTTCCACCACTCTCTTTCGAGCCATGCTCAATGCCGGCTTAGATATTACTGAACGTAAAGCCCATGCTTACCGTGTTAGTTATTATGAAGAAGACAGTAAACCAGGGTTTGACGCTACTGTTTTTATTCCTAGTCCAGATCTAAAATTTACCAATGATACCGGTCATTATGTTCTTATTCAAAGTGTCCTTGATATGACCGCTCGTCGCTTAACTTATGAAATCTACGGCACCTCTGATGGTCGCAAAACTGAAATTACTAATTATCGTCAATGGGATGCCACTCCAGCTCCTCCCGATGTTTGGATTGATGACCCCACTCTTCCAATCGGTAAAGTTGTTCAAGATGAGCATTCTGTTCCTGGTCTAAAAACTGCTTTTGATTGGACTGTCAAAAACAAAGATGGTAAAGTCATTCACCAAAAAACTTTTCAATCAAATTTCGCCGCCTGGGCCGCCGTCTACCGCCGTGGCCCAACAAACTAACTAATTTTGTGGGCTGCCGTCTACCGCCGTTTTACGTTTGGAAACGGAGTGTATTATATAATTATAACCTATAATAGTGTTATAATACCCACATAACATTTAATTATGGCTGAAAGAATTTGTATTGTCGACAATTCAAAAGTAGGTAATACCACTGGTGGCTCTGAAGAGAGCATTAAACAGATTCTTCATTTTTTAGATAAAGATGGCAAATATCAAGTTACTTACATTTCCCCACACAAACTCCCAGAAGATATTCCGGCAAAGAGAACTCTCGGTGGTTTAATAACCACTTCTTATATCCCACCAAAAGATATTGGCGAACAAGACGTAATTATATTCAATAATCCCGATCCTTCAGCTTATATTTTCTTGCATCTTTTACCAGAAGAATTTAAATCAAAAACTTGTGCAATTTGGAGAACTTTACCTGAATCGTTTTTTCCAGTACTCCCAAATAGTGTTAAAGGCAGAATATTCACTTCTTTATTTCAAAAATTCCAGAAAATTTTAGGTAATTCCGTAAATAAAAACCTAGTTGTTTCTTCAGCAGTTGAAAAATCTCTTCAACAAGCTGGCGTTCCAAGTGAAAAAATAATTAATATTGGTGAACAACTAAGCAATAAATATAACTCAGATATTAGATTAAATAATAAAGAAAACCATCGTCGAAAATATCTTGAACCAAACGAGTTTGGAATTTTGTTTGTTGGTCGAATTTCTCCAGAAAAAGGTATCGATTGGTTAGTTAAATTATATGAAAATTTAAGAAAAAATATAAGATTTCAAGAACTTAATGAATTTAAAAAAGTCAAAATAAATGTTGTTGGTCCCGATGATTCAAGTTATGCTTCTTTCATAAAAAGAAAAATTAAAAGAATAACAACCAAAACAGAAGATATTTTTAAAGCTAATTCAGTTGAAATTGAGTTTTTAGGTAATAAAAAACAAACGCAACTTCAAGAAATATACAATGTTCATGATCTGCTTCTTATGCCCTCACCAGCAGAAGGATTTGGTCGAGTTACAGTAGAGGCATTATCAACCGGTTTGCCAGTAATTGGTAGAGCTGGTTGTTTAGCCACAGAAGAAATTATAAATTCTCCACCATATTCCATTGGTACTACTATTCAAGACATAGAAGAAGTTACAAAGGAAATTTTTGATTTAATAAATAATCCTAATACATTACAAGATTTGTCAGACAAATCAAGCCAATGGGCTTGTAGTCACTATACTGAAAAAATAGCTAAGGATAGACTTTTACAAGCAATTAATTAGATTTAAAGCTTCAATCTCGGGTCTCTGTCCAGTTTCTCAATCTCTTCCACAAATTCTTCTCTCAATGCCTTTTGGTAAGTCACCATTCCAATCATGGCCGCATTATCTGTATTCAAATTCTTATGTGCTGGCATATAAATCGGTAAATTCATTTCTTTAGTTAATTTTCGTAAACGTTTTCTTAACTCCAAATTAGCCAACACCCCACCGCTGGCCAATAATAATTTTGGTTGATGTTTAATTATGGCTAACTTATATTTTCTCAATAGTGTTTCAAATACTGCATTCTGAAAAGTTGCCGCCAAGTCACTCAAATTTTGGCCAATTTTTTCTTTTGGCCAGTCTTTTATTTTGTAGTAAAAACTAGTTTTAAGTCCAGAAAAACTGTAATCCAATATTTTTTTATCTGCCAATGGATGGGGAAGGTCAAAGAAATCTGTTTTTCCATTTTTAGCAATTCTTTCCAAAATTGGTCCGCCTGGATATCCCAACCCCAACATTTTTGCTGCCTTGTCCAAAGCCTCTCCCGCCGCATCATCCAACGTCTCCCCAACAACTGTATATTTAAGTTTTTTATTCCCCGTCTTGTGAAAGAAGGGGGTAGGGGGAAGATTGGAGGGATCAGGTGAAGACTGAATTAAAACTATCTTTGTATGTCCTCCCGACACCGTCAAAGCCAACGCCGGTAGTTCTAATTTTCTTTCTGGTTTTCCATTTTTATTTTTCAAAAAATTTGCCCATATATGTCCTTCAATATGATTTACGGCTACCAATTTTTTATTGTATTTCAGTGCCAATTCTTTGGCTTTATTTACTCCCACCCCCAAAGCAATCGCCAACCCTGGCCCCAATGTCACCCCAATTACATCAATGTTTTTAATTTCTCTCTCAATTATTTCTTCGGGCGACAATTTATGCCCTCCATTTTCAAGCGAGGGTAGGGTAGATTTTGCTCGTTTCAATGCTTCCGCAATTACCGCCTCAATTCTTTCTTGGTGTGCCCTCTTGGCAATATCTGGTACTACACCGCCCCATTTAGCATGCAAATCAGTTTGTGATGAAATTACATTTGATAACACCGAGTCGTTTTCTAAAACGGCTGCACAAGTGTCGTCACAACTGGTCTCTATTGCCAATATTTTCATATAATTGTATTATTAAACTATAAAATTATGGAAACTAAAAATAGCACTTATTTAATTTTAAGTATAGTCTTGCTGATTTTATCAGCAATTGGTGGGTATTTCCTCTTTCAGACATATCGATCCAAAAAAAATGTTACCTATAATTCCGACACTGTCCCAAAAATTGAACTTGTTCCTACTGATACTATTGATGTTGAAACACCCATTTCTTCGATTAGTGCTGATTCGGTCGAAACTACTAAAACAGCCACTTCTACTGCCAAAATTACTATTACTCCAACCAAAACAATAACTCCTACCAAAATTATTACCCCTACCAAAGTCATTACTCCTACTAATGTTCCAACCCTGATTCCGACAATCACTCCAACTACATCTTCACTTATTGACTACGATAACCCTGACGACAAATTTTTTGTTACCTATTCTAGCAAACGTAAAATTTACGAAGACACTGAAAGTTCCGGTAATCGTTATACTTTTTATAGTGCTTCAGGCAATTTTGCTATTCATGTTAGTTCCAGTGGTGAATGGTCATGGACTCACCCAGATCGCCAATTTAGCTCAGATTTCACTGTTTCTGGACAACCGACATTCAGATATGATATCAGTTCTCAAACTATCGTCGATCTTCAATCCAATGACAAAAATTATACTCTTCAATGTGTTCACAACGGCAATGCTACTCTCAAAGCCGAATGTGAAGCCTTCCTCGCCTCCTTTAAACTTTTATAAAATTATTTCTTTGGTTTTTGTCTTATACTAGTATCTAGTATCTAACTTCCCTTGTCTCCTCATCTACGTATTCAAAATTCACCGACACGGTTTTAGTTTTTTCTTTTAATTTTTTCAAATATTTTTCACCCATCTGCTCTGGCCATTCAATACAACTTACTGTATTTTCTTCAAACAAATCCAAAAATTTTATTTCCTCCAAGTCTTTTTCCGACGTAATTTTATACAAATCCATATGAAAAAACTTTTCTACTGTCTTACTACGATCTATCTTGTACTCATTGTATATCATATATGTTGGGCTCGTTATTTTTTCTTTTACTCCAAACAAATGTCCTATTTTTCGGCTAAAAACAGTTTTTCCGCATCCCAAATCTCCAGACAGTAAAAATACTAATGGTTTGTTTTCTTTTTTAAAATTTTTATTTAATAAAAATTCCGCAATCTTCTCCGTCTCTTTTTCCGATTTACTAATCAAACTAGTCGATTTTCCAGTAATCAAATCACCTCGTCTCAATATTTTAATTTCTGATTCTGTCGCATCAATTACCGTCGATGGCTTATTTTTTGGTAATTTTCCGCCATCAACTATCAAATCAATCATTTCCTTTTTCTTTTTTGATAACGGTCGCAAAAAACTTTGAATTGAATAATTTGGTGTTCTCCCCGACAAATTAGCCGACGTTGCTGTCACTGGATTACCTACCAATTTCACTAAATCATGAATGTATTTATTATCTGGAATTCGTATTCCCAATGTTCCATTTTCGGCCTCTATTCCCTTAACCACTTTATGTTTCCCGTCACTTACAACTGTAAATGGACCGGGGAGTAAAGATGAATAAATATTTTCGCCATTTTCATTTAATTTTACGTATTCCAACGCCATATATTTATCAAAAACTGCTATCGAAATTGCCTTCCCTGTCCATCTATTTTTAAATTCAAGTAACTTTTTTACTCCAATTTCACTAGTTGGATCCACCGCCAAAATATAAACTGTATCACTCGGAAACACCACCAACCCCCCCGCCAAAATTATTTTGGCCGTTTCTTCAATTACTTTTTTATAATCTTGTTTTATATCTAAAATTTTCATATCTTTTAAACCCTCCATTTTCAAGGGAGGGTAGGGTGGGTTTTGTTTTCAATTTTCTCCCTCATCTCTTCCTGCCATTCCCCATATTTTTCTTCCATTTTTCCCAAATCCGGCTCTCCAAACTTTTTTCTAAATCGGTCAAAAATAATTACTGATTCTGGCCATAAATTAGCTAATTTTTCTCTAGATTTTTCAAAAGTATCAAATTTTGGTCCCGATTTTGAATGAAAATTATCCGCATAAGCCACCAATTCTTCTTCCAAAGTTATCGGAATATAATCTTTAGGTTCCAATGGTAACTTAGTAGCAATCACATTTTCTTCCACCAAACCCACCCCCAAATGAATCATTGCCATCCTAGCAATCTCTTCACTAAATCCTTCATTTTTTAAAATTTCATAACCTTTAACTCCATGTTGAATATATGGCCCGTCAGTTCTGCCATAAAATTCATAACATTTATAACATCCTATATCATGTACCAACGCTCCAATTTCCACCAATTCTTTATCAATTTTTATTCCTTTTTTAATCAAATTATCTGCCAATTCTAAGGCAATATCTCTTACTATCAAACTATGCCCCCACACCAAATTTAGTAATAATTCCTGATTTTCTCCCTCAGAATATTTTTGGTGAAGTTTATATATTTCTTCTTGAGTCATATCTCTAATTTTATCACTCAAATAGATTTCCTCTCTTGCTTTGCCCGCCGTAGCTTTAGCGAAGGAGGGTCAAAGAGGAGAAAGTTGGCTTTACCAACAAGAGGAGATTGAAAACAAAGGCGGATCAAAGAAAGTTAAGTAGAGAAATTTCATTTTGTAGAGACGCCAGATCTGGCGTCTCTACAAAAACACCAACATGTTAAAATACTTCCATGGACAAAGCTTACAATCCCGCATCTGAAGCCCAAATTTATGACCAATGGTTAAAATCTGGCGCCTTCACTCCAAAAGTACCCAAAGATCCCATCAAAGCTCGAAAAGAACACGAACCATTCACTATCATTCTTCCTCCCCCAAACGCTAATAATCCGCTTCATGCTGGTCATGCTTTATTTACCGTCGAAGATATTATGGTCCGTTACCATCGTATGTGTGGCGATCCCACACTTTGGCTTCCTGGCACTGATCATGCCGGTATTGAAACTCAATTCGTTTTTGAAAAATATCTCCAAAAACAGGGAAAATCTCGTTTTGATTATGACAGGCAAACTTTATTTAAAATGATTTTTGATTACGTCAACGAAAATCGTGATGTGGCCAAAAATCAGCTTAAACGTCTTGGTTTTTCTCTCGACTGGACTCGGGAAAAATTCACTATGGATCCGGATCATATTTCTCGTGTTTATGCCGTTTTTAATCGCATGGTCAACGAAGGTTTAGTTTACCGTGACGAAAAAATTGTTAATTACTGTACTTTTTGTGGTACCGCTTTTTCTAATCTTGAAGTTGAACACAAAAATGTCGACTCTCATCTTTGGTATTTTAAATACCCTATAGTAGGGGAAAATAACCAATTTGTTACTGTTGCTACCACTCGCCCCGAAACTATGTTGGGCGATACTGCTGTTGCTGTTAACTCCAAAGATCCTCGATACAAAAACCTAGTCGGCAAAAAACTTTTACTTCCATTAGTTAACAAAGAAATCCCCATAATTTTTGAAGATTCTATCGATCCTAAATTTGGCACCGGAGCCGTCAAAGTTACTCCATCTCACTCTCCCGAAGATTATGACATGGGCAAAAAATTCAATTTGGAATTTGTCCGTATTTTTGATTACGACGGTAAATCAAATCAAAATGTTCCCGAAAAATATCGTGGTTTATATCCTAACCAAGTCCGTCAAATAGTCATCGACGATTTAACTACTGCCGGTCTTATGGAAAAAATTACCGACTATTCTCACGAAGTTGGTCATTGTTACAAATGTGGTCGTCCTATCGAACCAATTACTGCTCCTCAATGGTTTGTTAAAATCAAACCGCTGGCTGACAAAGCCAAAGAAGTCGTCAAAACTGATCAAGTCAAAATTTTCCCCATTCGTTTCAAAAAATCTTTCTTAACTTGGATGAAAGATATTAAAGATTGGCCAATTTCTCGCCAAATTGTTTGGGGTCATCAAATTCCTGCTTGGTACAATCTTGACGAAACTTCAAATATAAATATTACTTTTATCAATGCCAATAATGAAACTGTTACTGGTCTTTGGGGTGATGTTATAAAAAAATATTCTTACGTCGAAATTAAAACCGGTCTTCAATCTTTAATCGCTCCGGTTGGTTCCAAATTTTATCTTTCCGAATCAGAAGCTCTCAAAATCGGTCCAAATGTTTTACAAGAAACTGATACTTTTGATACTTGGTTCTCTTCTGGTCAATGGCCTTATTCCACTTTAGGTTGGGATCCTGCCGGGAATCATTCTCCTGATTTTGAATATTTTTATCCCACCACCGTTCTCGATACCATGTGGGATATTTTATTCTTCTGGGTGGCTCGTATGATTATGATGGGTATTTACACCACTGGTGAAATTCCTTTCAAAGTTGCTCACATGCATTCTCGAGTTACCGACAATAAAGGTCAAAAAATGTCCAAAAGTAAGGGAAATGTTATTGATCCTCTCACTATGTCCGATCTTTATGGTGCCGATGCTCTCCGTATGGCACTAGTTATTGGTGTTGCTCCAGGGAGCGATATTTCCCTTTCTGAAGATAAAATTCGTGCTCAACGCAATTTCGTTAACAAAATCTGGAATGCTTCCCGTTTTGTTGAAATGCTTATCGACAGATTAAGCCCTCAAAAAGTTTCTTTAGATATCGATTATACAAAAATAAATAATCAAGATAAAAAAATATTAGAAATATTAAACAAAACGATAGACTCAACCACTCGAGACATTAATAATTATCGTTTTGGACATGCTAGTGAAATTCTTTATCATTTTTTCTGGCATACTTTTTGTGATGTTTATATTGAACAAGTTAAAGACAGAGGAGAAGAAACTATTCCAGTTTTACTCACCGTTTTAATTACTTCTCTCAAACTCCTTCATCCTTTTATCCCATTTATTACTGAAACTGTTTACCAAGACCTGATTTCCAAGTACAATTTATCTAAAGAACTTTTAATTTCTTCCTCCTGGCCTGTTAGCTCAAAGTGAAAATTATAAAATAAATTGTTTTGCCACCCGTCTTGTCAAAGAAGGGGGGACGGGGGAAGATTGAATATGAAATCTAAACTATCTATAATAATTATTTTGTCTATATTAATTGGTATTAATTTCTATTTTTCTCAAACTTTTCCCGATAAATACACCCAAGCCAAAATTAACTTTTCTAGTTTAGTCGGTAGTACCAGTTATCTAGGCCGTCTTGATTTTTGGCATTTACTGGTTCAAAACAATGATTGGCAAAATGCTTCTTTGTTAGAATCAGGTTTGAATCAAGAACAAGTTATCGATTATAAGTTGGCTCATCAACCTCAAGAACTTCAAAAGAAAATTGATCAAATTGAGACAACTTCTAATAAAACTGCCGATGATTACATTAAATTGGCTCAAGCCCAAACTCTTTTGGGTCTAAATAGCCAAGCTGTTGAATCCATCAAAAAAGCCCATCAACTCGATCCTATTCGATCCGATATTGATAGGCTTTTTTATAGCACTAAATAATTTATTCTTTACTTTCTTCTTCTTTAGCTTTTTCAGCAGCTGCTTTTTCTTCCTCGGTCTTTTGATTCATTGCCGGCACATCGCCTGGAGCTACTTCTTCAGTTGGAGCAACTTCTACTTCTTCAGCTCTTGGTTCTTCCGTCTTAGCAATTAATTGTTCTGCATCAGTTAATACAGTTAGTTTTGAAGTATCGATTTTTAAATCAGCTACAGTAACAGTTGCCTCCAAAGTTTCTAATACTGCCAAATCAACTTCAATTTTTTCTGGTAAATCAGCTGGTAATGCTTCAATTTCTATTTCATCGGTTACTGTTACCAAAGTATTTCCATCTTTCACCGATTGTGATTCACCAATAAATTCAATTGGAACCATAGCCGAAATCTTTTCTTTCAAGTTAACTTTGTAACAATCAATATGAATTAAATTTCCTTCTACTGGATGATATTGAGGATTTCTAAATAAAATTGGTAAATCTTCTTTACCTAAATTAAGAGTAACCAAGGTTGATTCACCTACTTTGTCGTACATTTTATCCAAAGCAATAGTCACAAATTGAACTGATTGAGATTCTAGTCCTTTTCCGTAAATAGTTGCTGGAGTTAAACCTTTCTTTCTTAAAGTTTTAACTTTTCTACCCAAAACAGTTCTTACTTCTGCTTTGATTTCATGTTTTTCTTTGGTCATTTTTTTTGTTTGTCTAATGCCCCTTCAGCGTTTGCTTACCTGGCCTCGACTCTAATAAACTAGGGCTATTATAACATTCTATTTGGACTTTTCCATCATCTTTATATATTCACTTTTACTCATAATCTCTCTACTATCCGTTATTTTTTCTACAAATTCTATCCCTACCAAATGGTCATATTCGTGTTGAATCACCCGAGCTAACAAACCATCAGCTTTTAGTTTTACACTTTTACCTTTTTCATTTATAGTTTTAACTATAATTTTTTCCGCTCGTTTTACTGGCCCAAACAAATCCCCATTAGCCACACTGCCACAACCTTCATACATAACTACTTCTTTTTTTGATTTAAAAATTATTTTTGGATTAATAAAAATTCTCAAATTATCCAAAACATCAGGTTTTCTAGATGGTGTCGGTCTGATTTCTGTTACAAAAATTTTTAAATTAACCCCAATTTGGGGTGCCGCCATACCTATTAAATTATAATGTCTCATTGAGTCAATCAAATTTTGCACCGTCTCTATTACTTTTTCATCATTTA
>Ga0302292_1002423_pt1 | contig 11174 bp, 11 predicted proteins | sample III_Fen_N2_1_FD_194553 | JGI IMG/M metagenome (GOLD analysis project Ga0302292, IMG submission 194553) | Peat permafrost microbial communities from Stordalen Mire near Abisko, Sweden - III_Fen_N2_1 | ecosystem: Environmental > Terrestrial > Soil > Wetlands > Permafrost | place: Sweden: Abisko...
GATTTGATGGAGAGATATAAAGCTAACGACTTATCATATTTGGAATTGGAGAACATCCTGCGTATACAGGACCCCAACCGTAACCAACAACAGGATATTTGCCCATTTTTTTACATAAAAATTCTGGTATTGGAACTTTATATAGAACATACACACCACCATTATCTGGACAGACATCTCCAAAACAGATACGTTCATTTTTGTATGGACTAATAATAAAATAAGCTATTACCAAAACCAATAATCCTATTATTATTGTAATTAATTTTTTCATTCTATTTTATACTCTTTCCTGTTTTGATGACGTGGTCTACGAGTGTGTATGTATACCCCATTTCGTTGTCATACCAACCCATAACTTTCACAAGGTTACCTCCGACAACACGAGTTAAATCAAGGTCTGCGATACAAGGATGACTTTCTCCAAGAATGTCTGATGAAACTAGATTATCTTCAGTAATCATAAATAACTTTTTCCAACGTGGATCAGTAGCTGCTTTTTTCATAATTTCATTTACTTCTTCTTTAGTTGTATCTCTCTTTGCGATGAATGTGATATCTACAATTGAGCCTGCTGGAACTGGAACGCGAATAGATATACCATCAAATAGACCTTTCAATACTGGGAAAGCTTCTGTGACAGCAATAGCGGCGCCTGTAGATGAAGGAATGATGTTCTGTGCTGCGGCGCGTCCTTCACGAAGGTCTTTCTTACTTGGACCATCTACTAGTGCTTGGGTGGCAGTATAACCATGAACTGTATTTAAAATTGCTTTCTCTATGCCGATAGATTCGTGCATTATAGCGATAAGTGGGCTGGCTGCGTTTGTAGTGCAAGAAGCATTAGAAGTGATATCACAAGTGCCGAATTTGTCTTCATTGATTCCAAGTAGAACTGTTTCGCCGTGTGTTGCACTTTCAGCACCCTTTGAAGGTGCACTTATAACAACTTTTTTAGCGCCACAATCAAGGTGGAATTTTGCTTTATCAAATGAAGTAAATAAGCCAGTAGACTCTACTACGACATCTATATCTAAATCTTTCCAAGGGAGTTTGGTTGTATCTTTTTCTGAAAGATATTTTATTGTTTTACCGTCTATAACTAAGTCTGTATCTTTCCCTTCCACTTTATGATCCCAATTTCTATAAACTGTATCATGGCGAAGAAGATATGAAAGACTTGCGATTGAACCCAAGTCATTAATAGCTACTATTTCAATCTCTGGATTCTCCCAAGTAATTTTCAAAAATGCTCTTCCTATTCTTCCAAAACCATTTATTGCAACTCTTATTTTTTTCATATAATTTGTGTAGCTTTATATTGATATTATGCTAATAATTCTTTTAATAATTTTTGAACAAGACTTGGGTTTGCACTACCTTTACTCTCTTTCATAACTTGACCAACTAGAGACATTATAGCATTTTCTTTACCACTCTTGTATGTAGCAACAACAGTTGGATTCGCATCTATAATTTTTTGGACGATTTCTTTCAAAGCTCCTTCATCGTGATTCTGTATTAAACCTTTTTCCTCGGCAACTTTTAATGGGGATTCATCTTTTAAGACAATCATTGCTAATATATCCTTGGCTCCACGGGAAGAAATTTTTTCGTCAGTTACCATTTCTATAAGTTCTACAAAATTTTCAACTTTTGGAAGTCCGACTTCCAAATTTATCTTTTTAAGCCCTAAATAATCTGATGTAATATAGTTTGATGCAGTTTTAATTTTGTTTTTGTCTTTTAGATTATTTGCAACTTGTTCAAACCAAGCTCCAAGTTCTTGGTCTATGATATAACTCTCTATATCTTCATCTTTAATTCCATAATCATTTCGGTATCTATTTCTTCTGGTTTCTGGAAGCTCTGGAAGTTCACTTGTTAATTTTTGCATATCAAAAATTTCATTCAAGAATAATTTTGGTAAATCTGGATCTGGAAAATACCGATAATCATTAGCATTTTCTTTTTTTCTTTGAGAAAAAGTAGATTGTTTATTTTCATCCCAACCACGAGTCTCTTGAACTATTTCATCTCCTTTGCCTGCATCAAGAAGGGCTGTCATTCTTTTGATTTCATATTCAGCTGCTCTTTCCATCGCTTTGAAAGAATTAATATTTTTCACTTCACACTTAGTTCCTAGTTTATTGGGATCTTCTGAAATAGAAATATTTAGTTCTACTCGCATTTCACCTTTTTCCATATTTGCATCTGATACTCCAAGATAACGAAGAAGAATTTGAAGTTCTCTCCCGAAGTCTCCAGCTTGTTTAGCCGAATGAATGACTGGTTCTGTTACAAGCTCCATAAGAGGCAATCCACAACGATTGAAGTCTACAAGAGAAAAATCTCCTCTGTCATGTTTACTTGTAGCTGTATCTTCTTCTAAGTGGACGCGAGTAATATCTACCCCTTTCAATTTACCACCTGAAACTATTGGAAATTTATATTGAGAGATCTGGTATGCTTTTGGTATATCTGGATAAAAATAATTTTTTCTATCAAATTCTGTGAAATTAGCTATATTGGCTCCGAGAGCTAAACCAACTTTAATAACATTCTCTACAGCTTTTTTATTGATAACAGGTAAGGTTCCAGGATGGGCCATACAAACTGGACATATATTTACATTTGGTAATTCTTCTTCTGGGTCATTTTTGCATCCACAAAACATCTTAGAATTAGTTTTTAATTCTGCGTGAATCTCAAGACCTATGGTTGTATAATATTGCTTCATATTTGTGCCCGAGGTGGGAATCGAACCCACATCCCTTACGAGACACGATTTTAAGTCGTGCGCGTATACCAGTTCCGCCACTCGGGCAATTAAACACTATAATATAATTACATATTTTTTAATTTTTTACAACTTTTTTATTTTTTAATCATATTTGCTGTGATTGGTGGTAAGTAAAGTGCTGGATCTAGATAAGAACTTAAAGCAGCGATTGGTTGTGTAAATATTTTTCCATTACAACTTTTACTAGGAACAGTATCTACTTTTACTCCAGCTGATGCATAAACTGCTACGTGTAAATGTGGACCAGTGGATGAACCAGAGCCAGACATACCTGGAGCTCCACCAGAAAGACCGACAATATCTCCTATTTCTACTTTTTGTCCCACTTTTGCAATTATGGAAGATAAATGACCGTAAGTACTAGAGAGTCCATTATTATATTTTATAAAAACCCAATTACCAAAAGAAGCTCCTTTGCAGTCTATATCTGTATTCCCTGTGCCTTCTACTATTCCAGCTGACATAGCTTTCACGGAAGTTCCGACAGTAGCTCTAAAATCTAATCCATAATGGAAACTACACGTTTTGTGTCCTTTTAATACAAAACATCTTTGTCCATATGGTGAAGTGACAGTTATACTAGTAAGAGGAAATGAAAGTGGACTTGATCCAGCTTTTGGTATTGATTTCGGGTTTAGTATAAATTTAATTTGTGCTTCATAGTCTTCTATAGATTTCTCAAAAGTATCTTTTCTTTTTAATTGTTCAGCAAGCATTTTTTGATATTCAGATTCTTTGTTTTTTGTTGCAACTAAAAGACTATCTTTTTCTTTTTTATTTATTGTTATTTCTGTTTCTTTATCTAAAAGACTTTTTTTAAGTGTATTCAAAGCATTTTGTTCATTTTCTTTTGTATTTTTAGATGAACTCAAATCTTCTTTTTGAGCAGATATATTATTGATGTTATTTTTTGTTTCTGTATTTAAATAAATTAAATCATTATATTCACGACTAAGATCGCTCATACTAGTACTGACTAATATTTTTTGTAAAAAAGTAAGATTATCTTTTTGGTATAAATCTTTTAAAATGGAAGATAAGGAATTTTTTGATTTATTTAAGATGGTATTTTTTGTATCTATTTGAATATTTAAAGTTTTAATAATAAGACCAGTAGCAGTAATCTTCTTTTCTGTTTGTTGTCTTTCTTTTACTAATTTATCTTTTTTAAGATTTAAGTCTTTTATAACATTTGCAAGTGTATTTTTTTGTTCAGCTGTTACTGCTATCTGACTTGATAAGGTAGCTATTTCTTTATTGATTTTATCAATTTCAGTGTTTGCATTATCTATTTGTGTTTTTAATTCGTCTGTTGTTTGAGCATATGAAAATGAGTAAAAAGCAAAAATAGCTAATATGACAAAGATTGAACTCCAAATATATTTCTTCATTCTTCTTTTATTATACTATATTTTTAACTTAATATAGAAATAGCTTTATTTAAACGATTTATTGTTTCTTTTTTACCTAAAATGTCAGCTATTGTGTATGGGTCTGGTGATTTATCAAGACCAGAAAGAGCAAAACGCATAGGATGCAATAATTCTCCTCTGTTTTCTAGTTTATCTGTCAGTTCTATAAGAAAGATTTTAATATTTTCTTTATGAAAATCTTTTTCTTCTGTCATTTCTATAGAATTTAAAGCATCCTTTAAGTTATTTATAATTTTTTCTTTTGGAGTATCTTTATAAATTAATTTATTGGCATCATAAACTGGCTCTTTATAAAAGAAATCAAGTTCTCCACTCTCTACCATATTTTTAATATCTCCAAATTTAGTAATTCTTTCAGATATGATTGGGATTATTTTTTCATTTTGTAACTCTTTTGGTAAATAAGGGAAAATATATTTTTCTAATTCATTTTGGGGTAAAAGCTTGATATGTTCTTTGTTTATCCAATCAAGTTTCTCTTCATTGTATTTACCACCACTTATATGAATTTGTTTAATATCAAAAAGATTTATAAATTCGTTTGGTGTTATTATTTCTTTTTCGTCTTTAGGACTCCATCCGATAAAAGCTAGGAAATTGAGCATTGCACTTGGTAAATATCCTTCCTTTTCATATTCAAGGAAATCTTTTGCCCCATCTCTTTTGCCAAGTTTCTTTTTGCCATCGGCTCCCATTATTGGTGGTAATGTTACATATTCTGGTCTTTTTATATCTAGAGCTTCATATACAGATAAAAATTTTGGAGTTGAAGATATAAATTCATCACCACGCATTACATGAGTGACTCCCATTTCTAAATCATCAATAATATGTGCAAAATTGTATGTTGGATAACCATCACTTTTAATTAAAATGAAATCATCAAGAGCCTCAGGTCCAGCTTTTAAATGTCCGCGGACTAAATCATCCCATTCATAACTTTTAATATCTTTAACTTTAAAACGAAGTGGCATAGTTCCATCCCAAACTGGAGGATTGTCTGGTCTATGGTCTCTATATAAGAATGGTCTTTTTTCTTCGTCTGCTTTTTTACGAAAGACTTCTACCTCTTCTTCTGTATAAGGATCAGCGTATGCCATTCCTTTGTCTATTAAAATTTTGGCATATTTGAGATATGATTCTAGTCTTTCTGATTGTTTATATGGAGCATTTGGACCACCGATATCTGGACCTTCATTCCATTCAATTCCTAACCATTTAAGACACTTCATAATATGCTCTATTGAGCCATCTATTTCACGAACCTTATCGGTATCTTCTATTCTTAGTATAAAAGTTCCATTGTTTTTCTTTGCGTAGGTCCAAGCATATATTGCTGTTCTAATATTTCCAACATGCGCGAAACCTGTCGGTGAAGGAGCAAAACGTGTAACTACTTTTTGTGTTTGTTTTTCCATATTATTCTTCGTGTGATTCTGCTATTTTAATTGCTTCACTTGCTATTTTCTCTGCTGCATCGGGAGAAGCAAAAGATAGAGCAGCTTCTTTCATATGAGCTAATTTTTCTTTATTACTCATTAATTTATCTATTTCCGAAACAAGAACGTGAGGAGTTAGATTTGATTCATCTATAACTTCACAAGCACCTGTTCGAGCATAGTTGTAAGCATTTTTACGTTGATGGTCACCATTTGAATTTGTAATTGGTATTATTATAGAAGGAACTCCCCATGAAGCTATTTCAAAAATAGCTGAACCTGCTCTTGAAACAATGATATCTGCTATACCAGCGGCCATACGAGTAGCTAAATTGTTTAAATATGGAGTAGCTACATAACGAGTTATGTTATTATTGTTTTCCATTACAATTTTAGATCTAGATAAAACATCGTCTATATTTTTTATTCCAGCTTGGTGTATGATCTGATATTTAGAAAGTAAATCTGGAAGAACTTCTATAAAAATATTATTTATTATTTCTGCTCCTTGGGATCCACCTAAAACTAATATAACTGGTAAATCAGAATTCAATTTAAAAAATTCGTGTGCCCCAATATTGTCTCCATGTAAAATATTTTTTCTAATAGGCTGACCTGTAAGAGCAGTCTTTTCTTTTGGTAAATATTCTATTGCTTCAGGCCAAGAAATTGCGACTTTTTGTGCAAATTTGGCTGTCCAAACATTTAATTTACCAGGGTATGAATCTGATTCATGAACTATCACAGGGATGCGAAGAATTCTAGCTGCAAATACTGCAGGAAAAGCTGCATAACCACCTTTTGAGATAACTACATCTGGGTAAATAAAAAACATACTAAGAAGTCCAAAAAACATTCCAGTTGCAGTTGAAAAGAAATCAAAGAAATTTTGTATTGAAAAATATCTACGCATTTTCCCTGCGGGAATCTGAACATAAGTAATGCTATTCTCAAAGAGCATACGTTTATCGTATGGAGAATCAGACATATAATAAAGCTTCAAATCTATAATTTTCTCTTTATCAGCTATTTCAATCAATTTCTCAGCAATAGCTATAAGAGGATAAAAATGCCCTCCTGTTCCCCCGCCTGTAAGTAATATTTTCATACTCCCAATTATAACTTATTCCTATCTTTTTTTCTAGTAAAAATAAACAAACCCCTGCTGACCATGAAGGTGCAACGGGGGTTTGCATTGTTTAGGGGACATTTTTCCCTAACTTTTGTCGCTCGATTTGCCTGATAGTATTTTTTAATATTCCTGGTATTTGTTTTTGATTTTCGGAACCTTCTAAAATATACCAATTAGTATCGAGTTCAACACTATACAGACATAATCTTAATTTATTATTAGAATATATCCTCAAGATATGTATTGAACTTGATGACAATGTATCAAGTGTTACAATAATTCCATTCCTCCACTCCATTTTGTGATATATTGAAACATCATGGAAGTTGGAATAATTTTTTAATCTCTCAATTTGTGGATAGAGCGCCATATCCACTTTGTTAATCCTGATTTGGATTGTCTGAGCCTCTGACTTTGGGCTCTGGATGATCAATATTGTGATCAATCCGACAACAACAAAAAAACGACTTTTTTTCATCTTAAATAATTTTTAAATTTATTTTATTGATTATTGAATTTTCAGTTTTATACTAACACCATTAATTACTTTTGTCAATTAGATTCGTTTTCTTTTGAAACTTTGAAATATTTAATATTACACCCATAAGACCTATATCTATTAGAAGCGCAGTCCCCCCTTGGGACATAAAGACTAGTGGAACGCCAGTAAGTGGAAAGACTCCTATAATCGAGGCAATATTCATAAATGATTGAGCTGTTATGATTGTGATAACTCCTATAACAAAAAGTTTACTGAAAGAGTCTGGTGCATAGTGGGCAATTCGATATCCACGCATTGCAAAAGCAACATAAAGACAAATAATTAAAATAGAACCTATAAAACCAAGTTCCTCTCCAACAACAGCGAAAATAGAATCTCCTTGTGGTTCTGGTAAGTAATTAAATTTTTGAATACTTTGTCCTAAACCTCTACCTGCAATTCCTCCTGAGCCGACAGCTATGAGAGATTGTTGTATTTGGTATGATGAGCTACTACCATTTTGATCTGGTTTTAAAAATGTATTTATTCTACTTTTTAAATATGGAGTAGTAAAAGCTAAAATAATAAAAGCTACAATACTGACTAAAATCATTCCGAGTATCCATTTCCAAGAAGTTCCTGAAACGAAAAGCATTACAAGTCCTGTTGCAGTTATTAAAATTAAACTTTTTGTGTCTGGTTGGTGTATTAATATCGCAGTAATAATTCCGATTAATATTATAAGAGGAATTAAACCAAAACGAATATCTTTTACTCTATTTTTAACCCAAGAAAGCCAAGTAGCAAAATATATAATAAATCCTATTTTTAAAAATTCTACAGGTTGCAAAGAAAGACCAAAAATACTTATCCATCTTCTAGATCCTCCATGTTCAAAACCAAGACCAGGAACAAAAACTAGTGTCGTAGCTATAATAGAAATTATAAATATAGGAATAGAATAAGACCTCCAAAATTTGTAAGGAATACGAAGTCCAAAATAAAGAGCAACTAGTCCACCCACAAGCCCATATATGAGTTGGCTTGCCATAACTCCATAAAATTTAGTTTCACTTTTATTTAAAATTCCTAACGAAGCACTTATAAACATAACTACTCCTATAATTATAAGAGAAAGGACTATACTTAAAAATATTCTATCTATTTTATTATTGTTTGCAGTCATTTTATTAACAGGACTAACTTATAAGTGAAATTATAACACCTAAAATTGCAGTCATAATACCGACAATCCAGTAACGCATCGTTACTTTATATTTAGGCCAACCGAGAGCTTCAAAGTGGTGATGAAGTGGAGCAAAAAGAAAAACTTTTTTACCATTTCTAAATTTTCTTGAAGTTATTTGTATGACATTGGAAAGAGATGTTATAAAAAGAGGAAATGCAATTATTGGTAGAAGTAAAACAGTGTTGGTTAAGAATGCAATTACTGAAAGTGTGACTGTAAGCCCTATCATACCAGTTTCTCCCATATAAAAACGTGCCGGAGGAATATTGAACCAGAGAAAAGCCATAGTGGAACCAGTGATAACAGCACAAAAAGTCGCTAAATAAATTTGGTTGTTAAAAAGTGAAATAAGAGTATATGCCATAAAAATAGAAGCGAGGACTCCTCCTGAGAGTCCATCTACTCCATCTATAACACTTGATGACCAAAGAGAAAACATTACCAATATAAAAAATGGTATAAAAAGAAAACCCAACTTTATGAACCCATGCCATGGGATATATAATCCTGTCATTCCAAGTTTAAAATAAAACCATAATCCAATAATTAAACCTAGAAGTAATATAATCCCTATTTTAATATATCTAAGAATTATCGGATCGGTAGTCCATTTTCCTTTTCCAAAAATTTGTAAAAAATCATCCCCTAATCCTATTAAAGAAGCCATAATCAAAGTGAAAAATGGAAGAAGAGTTTGACTACGGTTAATGAAATACATTTTATCTGATAAATTATTTATAAAAAAATAATCAATCATACTAACAATAGCTAAAGTTAAAATCACTGAAATCCAAATTATCATTCCTCCTGTGCGTGGAGTTGAAGTCTCAGCAGTGCTATCATGAATCTTCGCAAAACCACTTCCTTCTTTTTCGGGGATATTATTTTCTCTTTTAATTCTGCGCCACATTTTATATTTATAAAAATAATGTGTAGCAAGTGGTGTAAGTAATATACCCACAACGAAGCTTATAACCGCTGGAAAGAAAATTTTAATAGCATTAGGCATTGTTGTTTTCGTTTTGATTAATAATACCTGATAATGTTGCTACGGTTTGTTCGTAATTAGGTAATTGATCTATGGAAGTGATATTCATATATGATAAAGTATCAAAAGTTGGTCTATAAAGCATTCTTCTACTATCTTTAGGATCTGTTATCTTCTCTATAAGACCTCTGACAAGCAGATTTCTAAGGATAAAACTTGAATTTACTCCACGAATATAGTCTATCTCGCTTCTAGAAACTCCATTTTTATATAAAACTATAGACAAAGTCTCCACTGTTGCTTTGGATAATTCTTTGGTTATTTCTTCTTTACGAATAGACTCAATCAGAGGAGAGAGTTCACCAGTGATACCTAAAACCACAGAATCATCTTTACGGACAAGAACAAGTCCACGGGAAATGAGTGATTCTTCGAGTTTTTTAAGAGCAACTTCTATCTCTCCTATTTCTACTTTTAAAAGTTCTGCTAATTTCTTAACTGAGACATCTTCTCCTTTATAAAAAAGTAATCCTTCAATTTTTGATTCTAATTCTATTGCCATAAATTATTCATTAATTGTTAATGTTTGCTTATTCATTTCTATGTCACCGAAAGAAGCACTCTGTATCACATCTATAAGTCCTTCTCTGACTAATTCTAACATAGCTAAGAATGAAACAATAATGTGAACTTTGGCTTCTTCTTTATCCCCGGCTCCGTGACTTTGAGAAAATTCTCTAAAAGATAAATTCATTGCATTCTGTATTCTATCTGTAAGACTATTTATAATTTCATCTATATTTATTATTTTTTTGATTTCTATTTCTGGAAGTTTAACTTCTTTTTTTGGGACTTGAAGGAGGACATCTTCTATATATTTAGCAATATTTGTAACAGTAATTATTGGGTCAGGAGAAAAAAGTGGTTCACTCCAAATACGATCAACTGGAGAAAAAATAATTTTTACTCCAAAATTATTTTTAATATCAATACTTGCATTTTTAATTGTTTGGTAAAGCTTAAGTCTCGCTTCAAGATCTACAATCTTTTCTGTCTCATCTTCTGTAAGAGATAGATTGGGTAATAAAGATTTAGATTTTATTAAAATTAAAGTCGCAGCAATTAAAATAAAATAAGAGACATCATTTATATTCTTTGATTCTTCCCCTAATGTTTTTACATAAGCGATATAGTCATTCGTAACTTCGGCTAGTGAAATCTCATTTACAAAAAGCTTTCTTTGCTCTATGAGCGAAAGCAGTATATCCAGTGGTCCTTCAAAACTACCCGCCTTGACTTTATAGCTAGCTGTAGCAGTAGTTTCTTCCATTTTATTTTTTATTTATACTTATACCAAGTTCTTTTAGTTGCTTATCAGAAACAGAAGATGGAGATTCCATCATTAAATCCTTCCCTTCTCCTGTTTTAGGAAATGCTATAACTTCACGAATATTTGGCTCATTTTCAAGAAGCATTATTAATCTATCAAAACCCCAAGCTATGCCACCATGTGGAGGAGTTCCAGTTTGAAAAGCATTTAACATATGACCAAAATTTCTTTCTATATCTTCATCTTTGTGTCCTATAATATTTAAAACTTTATGTAGAGTTTCTACTTGGTGTGCTCGTATACTTCCACCACCTATTTC
>Ga0302292_1002426_pt1 | contig 11169 bp, 7 predicted proteins | sample III_Fen_N2_1_FD_194553 | JGI IMG/M metagenome (GOLD analysis project Ga0302292, IMG submission 194553) | Peat permafrost microbial communities from Stordalen Mire near Abisko, Sweden - III_Fen_N2_1 | ecosystem: Environmental > Terrestrial > Soil > Wetlands > Permafrost | place: Sweden: Abisko...
GGTTGTTCGCTCGAAGGTTCGAGTAAAGAATACAACGATTCACTTTTTGCAGTGGCCGAAAAATGCGGTGTTACGCTCGAAGTGATTAAAGACTGGAGTTGCTGTGGTGCTTCTGCGGCACACAATCTGAATCACGATTTGGCACTTGCACTTCCTGCACGCACCCTGGCACTGGCCGAAAAACAGGGACTGGAAGAAATCGTTGTTCCATGTGCAGCTTGCTATAGCCGCATTGCAGGAACTAAAAATGAAATCAGCAGCAATGTAGCCGTGAAAGCTAAAATCGAAGGTTTCATTGACCTGAAGTTAAGTGCTGACGTAAAAATCCTGACTGTTTTTGAATTCCTTCAAAAATATATTTTCCCAACGGTAGATCAACATATCGTCAATAAACTGAATCAAAAAGCTGCTTGTTATTATGGCTGTTTGTACACCCGTCCGAAAGAAATTGCAGCTGTTGATCAAATTGAGAACCCAATGGAAATGGACGAAGTGATGGCTAAAGCCGGAGCGACTCCTATCGAATGGGCATTTAAAACCGAATGTTGTGGTGCGGGACTTTCCGTTTCGCGTACCGACATTGTAGCCAAACTTTCAGGAAAAATAATTGAGGATGCAGCCGACCGTGGTGCAGAATCTATCGTTGTAGCATGCCCCATGTGCCACATGAACCTGGACATGCGCCGCCCCGAAATCAAAAAGCAATTGAAAAAAGATATCAATATTCCCGTGTTGTTCATTACCCAGGCATTGGGACTGAGCATGGGCATTCCGGCCGATAAACTTGGTCTGAACAAGCATTATGTGCCGACCGATAAAGTAGTTAACTGTATAGTAAAAATGGAGGCTTAAAAGATATGGCAAGAATTGGAGTTTTTATCTGTCACTGCGGCGAGAATATTTCGGCAACAGTTGATGTAGCCAAAGTAGCTGAGAAAGCCGGAAAACTTTCGGGCGTAGCCTTCAGTGTGGACTATAAATATATGTGTTCCGACCCGGGACAAACCCTCATTATTGAGGCCATCAAAGAACATAAACTAACCGGAATTGTGGTGGCGGCCTGTTCGCCACGTATGCACGAAGGAACGTTCCGCAAAGCAGCCGAAAAAGCGGGAATCAATCCTTATTTCTGCGAAATGGCCAATATCCGCGAACATGTTTCGTGGGTTCACCCAAAATCGGATGCTACGACCCAGAAAGCGTTGGATATAGTTCGCACCATGGTGGCTAAAGTGAAGAAAAATGCAGCGCTGTTCCCTATTAAAGTTCCTGTTACCAAAACCGCGCTGGTTATTGGCGGTGGAATTGCCGGAATACAGGCCGCGTTGGACATTGCCAATGCCGGACATCAGGTGATTATGGTGGAAAAGAAACCTTCCATTGGCGGACACATGTCGCAACTTTCGGAAACTTTCCCAACGCTGGACTGCTCTCAATGTATCCTGACACCACGCATGGTGGAAGTGGCTCAGCATCCAAATATCACCTTACACACATACGCCGAAGTGGAAAGCGTTTCGGGGTTTGTTGGCAATTTTGATGTAAAAATCAAGATGAAAGCCAAAAGTGTGGATTATAAAAAATGTACCGGCTGCGGTGCTTGCTGGCAAAAATGTCCAAGCAAGAAAATCCCTGACGAATTCAACGAAGGAATGGGTTTCCGCACGGCTATTTATTCACCATTTCCACAAGCTGTACCAAACAAACCGGTTATTGACCGCCCAAATTGTACGTATTTCACCAAAGGTGGAAAATGTGGACTTTGTAAAAAGGTTTGTCCTGCCGATGCTATCAATTACGATGCAGTGGATGAATTTATCGACGTAAAAGTGGGTGCTATCATTACTGCCACCGGATTTGATTTGAAACATGCCGATTTCTTCCCCGAATATGGTTACGGCAAATTCAAGGATGTAATCGACGGCATGCAATTCGAACGGTTGGCTTCGGCTTCAGGTCCGACTGCCGGAGAAATTCGCCGTCCATCGGATGGAAAAGTTCCTGAAAAAATTGTTTTCGTAGCTTGCGCCGGATCGCGCGACAAAGCCAAAGGCATTGAATATTGCTCCAAAATATGTTGTATGTACACGGCCAAACACGCCATGTTGTACAAACACAAAAACCACGAAGGCAAGGCATACGTGTTCTACATGGATATTCGTGCCGCCGGAAAAGATTACGACGAATTCGTTCGCCGCGCCATTGAAGAAGATGAAGTGCAATATATCCGCGGACGCGTTTCGCGCATTTACGAGAAAAACGGAAAGCTGATTGTAAAAGGTGTTGACACCTTGATGAACAGCGAGCCAGTGGATATTGAAGCCGATATGGTGGTATTGGCAACAGCAGTTGTAGCCAACATTGAAGCCGAATCACTGGCGCAGAAACTACATATCAGTTACAATAAACATAAATTCTTTGCTGAAGCACATCCTAAACTGAAACCGGTTGAAACAAATACCGCCGGCATCATGTTGGCAGGAGCTTGTCAGAGTGCCAAAGATATTCCGGAATCCGTTTCGCAAGCATCGGCTTCGGCCAGTAAAGCCATTGGCCTGTTCTCGAGCAACGAATTGACCCGCGAACCAATCGTAGCAGTGGTTAACCGTCAGGCACCGCCTAACTTTACCAGTTGTACCGGCTGTTTGCTTTGCCAGGAAGTTTGTCCGTACCACGCCATCGAAACCGAAGATATCAAGGACCGTGGCGGCAACCTGATCAAAAGAGCAGCCCGCGTGAATGCCGGATTGTGTCAGGGCTGTGGAACGTGTGTGGCCATGTGTCGCAACAAATCCATTGACCTGCAGGGATTCTCCAACGACCAAATGTTGTCGGAAGTTATGGCGTTACTTAATGCATAATTGACAGTTGACAATTATTATCATAGTCGGAGTGCGACTTAAAGTCGCGCACCGACTCAAAAAAGTTAGGGAGTTACTCCGAAATACAAGGGAGACACTGAAAAATGAATGGGAAGCACTCCGAAATGACTCAGAGGCACTGAAAAATGGTTGGAATGAACTCCGAAATGATACAGAAGCATTGAAAAATGACTGGGAAGTACTGAAAAATGACAGGGAGGCACTCCGAAATGGCAGGGAAGCTGCTTCCATCCCATTTTTCACAAGATTATAATGAAACCGGGCTTGCAAATTCCAATTTGCAGTCTTTAAATAAAGCATTTATTTACGCGAATCAGAATTCGCGAAACCAAATAAAAACATATCAACATGGATTTTGAACCAAAAATAGTGGCTTTTGTCTGCAACTGGTGTACCTATGCCGGTGCCGACCTTGCCGGAACAAGCCGAACCAAATACGCCACCAACGTGAGCATTATCCGCTTTCCGTGCACGGGCCGTATTGATTTTATGTTGCTGATGAAAGCATTTGAAAACGGTGCCGACGGCATTATCGTTTCGGGTTGCCACCCCAACGACTGCCACTACACATCGGGTAACTTTCACGCGCGCCGCCGCTGGATAGTGTTCCGCTCCCTGCTCGATTTTATGGGATTTGACACCGACCGCATCACGTTTTCGTGGGTGTCGGCTGCCGAAGGAACCAAATGGGCCGGACTTGTGAACGAAGTAACGGAAAAAATCCGCGAAAAAGGACCCTTTACCGAATTCAAGAAACTGGATTATTCAATCTTAGAAAAAATTGAAAATGACGTCGTTACAGAATAAAGTTACCGAATTGTTCGAAAACGGAACAATCAACCTGTTGATCGGGTTCAAAGAAGCCATTCACAAACTGCCTGTGCCTTGTTTTATCGACAATGTGTCGCAAGTGGAGCAGCTAATTTTCACGCCTTCGTGCAAAGGAAACCTGTCGGTATACCTGCACAAAACGGAAGTGAAACAGGCAAAAAAAGTCGGTATTCTGGCTAATTTGGCCACATTGCGTGCCATTGTGCAGCTCGTTTCCGAAAACCAGTTGGGTGATATCGAAAAAACAGTTATCACGCTCGATGCAAAAGGCGAATTGGTGGTTTTTGCCACCATGGACGAACTGGAAGCCTATGTGCAGGCCAATTTCCCTGACCTGAGCGAAGAAGATAAAAAACTTCTCGACCAACTGAACGCCATGAGCCGCACCGAACGCTGGCAATACTGGACCGAGCAATTCACTGCTTGCGTAAAATGTTACGCCTGTCGTGCCGTTTGCCCGATGTGTTACTGTTCCAGTTGCACGGTGGAAGGCAACCAACCTCAATGGATCAAAGTTTCGTCGCAAACCACCGGAAACCTCGAATGGCACACCATGCGCGCCATGCATTTGGGCGGACGCTGTATCAACTGCGGCGAATGCGGTCGGATTTGTCCCGTGGGCATTCCGGTTCACATGCTTACCGTGAAAATGAATCAGGATATCGAAGCCGAATTCGGTGCAAAAACCGGTTTCTCAGTCAAAAACGGATACGCGCTAAACAGCTTTAAACCGGGAGATAAAGAACAATTTATAAAATAATTCATAATGTATAATTCATAATGCACAATTACAAATTGAGAACCAATTTCAAAACAGCAAATTATGAATTATGAATGGTGAATTATGAATTAATTTAAAAGATATGAACATTTATAACATTAAATCGTCCCAACTGGCTGAATTTTTTGACCAACTGATTAAGTCGGGAAAAATAGTAATAGCTCCGGTGTTGAAGAAAAGCGGAAAAGTGTTTTTCGAAGCGGTACAATCCTACGATCAGGTTTCGACCGATTATATTCAGACCGGATTTTCGGCTAAATCGGTTGTGTTCCCGAAAGTGGAAGAATTGTTTTCGTTCAAAAAAGATGATGAAGGCATTGAAATTACCAACAACCTGCACACCATTCCGGAAACGGTGGTTTGGGGGCTTCGTCCATGCGATGCGTCGGCTTTCAATTACCTGACCGAGTTCTTTTTGCGTGAAAATCCAGATACTTACTTTGCAGCCCGCAAGGAAAAAACCACATTGATTGCCATAAGTTGTGCCAAAGCCGACGATGCCTGTTTCTGTACTTCGGTGGAGTTGAATCCAGGAAGCACTTCCGGCAGCGATATGCTACTTACCGTCATGGGCGAAAGTGTTTACGTGGAAGTGATGACCGAAAAAGGAAAAGCTGCTATTGAAACTTCAGCTTCTTTATTCACACCCGGCGAAGAAAAAAGCAAAGAAGAATTTCTTGCGAAAGTAACTTCCGTGTTCTCCATGGACGAAGTGAAAGAACGTATCAAAACCGCATACGAGAGTGCCGAATGGAAACATGCCTCGATGGGATGTTTCGGGTGCGGTGCCTGCGCGTTTGCCTGCCCGACCTGTACCTGCTTCGACATTCAGGATGAAGGAACACAGGACAGCGGAAAACGGCTGCGTTGCTGGGATGCCTGCGGTTTTGGATTGTTTACCAAACATACTTCGGGACATAATCCGCGCTCCAACCAAACCGAACGCCGCCGCCAGCGTCTGATGCACAAATTCAAATACTCGGTGGAGAATCTGGGTATCGTGAGTTGTGTGGGATGCGGACGTTGCATTCGGAATTGCCCAGCTCATTTGAATATTTTTGAAAATATATTAAGCGTAACCAAATAAATGCATAATTCATAATTCATAATGCACAATTATGAATTATGAATTTTAAATTATGAATTATGACAAATCAGTATATTCCCTATAAAATGCGCATTGCCAACATCATTGAAGAAGCTCCGCTTGTTCAAACGTACCGGTTGGAATTTGTCGACGAAAAAGATGCGGAACAGTTCTCATTCAAAGCCGGACAATTTGCCGAATACGGCGTGTTTGGTGAAGGCGAAAGCACCTTTTGTATTGCTTCTTCGCCAACCCGCGAAGGCTACCTGGAATGCACATTCCGCAGCAGCGGACGTGTGACCAAAGCACTGGCAAACTGCGAACTGAATGACATTATCGGTCTTCGCGGACCATTTGGCAACACGTTTCCCATCGAAGAATGGTACGGTAAAAACATTGTGTTCATTACCGGTGGTATTGGTCTTCCACCGCTTCGTTGCCTGATCTGGAACTTATTGGATCAACGCGAGAAATTCGGTGACATCACCATTTATTATGGTGCCCGCACGGTGAATGATTTGGTGTATAAAGAAGAACTGGAAGAATGGAAAAACCGTTCGGATGTGAATCTATTCCTTACTGTTGACCCGGGTGGCGAAACCCCCGACTGGAAAGGATTAGTCGGCTTTGTACCCACTATTCTGGAACAGAATCCGCCCAAAAGTGAAAACTCGGTAGCCATCATTGCCGGACCTCCGATTTTGATTAAAATGGGAATGCCGATTCTGGGTAAAAACGGATTTAAAAACGAAAACATTTACACCACCCTCGAAAACCGCATGAAATGTGGCGTCGGCAAATGCGGTCACTGTACGGTTGGTAAAACCTATGTTTGCAAAGACGGACCGGTATTTACGTACGACGAAGTACTGAATATGCCGCCGGAATATTAGACCCCTAATCCCCTGAAGGGAACTTAAGAAAAGAGTTGTACGAAACATTGTGCGACTCTTTTTGTTTTGCACGAAAACACATCATGGGCAAAATCGGCTAAAGAAAGCCAATGCCACACTTAAATTATAAGAGTAACAGTATCGGGGCTTTCAGGGTAACGCATCAGAGCGCATCAGAGGTCTTTAATCACTCGCATCAGGGGGTCTGATGCGAGGTTATCAGGATAGCTGATGAATTAAATTATAACATGCTCCAAACTTATGCTCATAACTTCCTAAAATTGTGAGCATGATTTACCAAAGTCATGAGCAAGAGTTGTTCAAGTCGTGAGCACGAATTTTCAGACTCATGAGCATGATTTTCTCAGGCACTTTAAGTACCATATAAAACCAAACTTAGTTAACTTTGCCATCAATTTTGGAATGATTACAATTTATTGAACAATATTGCGTTGTATGTTTTATATTAGAGTACAATTCTTTCCAATTTAAAGCATCAATTCATTTGAAGCAAAGGTTGGAAATAAATTCAAAATTTATGAACTTAAGGTTTCTTTTTATTCTGTTGTTTGGTGTTATTTTATTAAACAATTGCACAACAAACCAAAGCATGTCACCGGTATTAACCACAACTGTGACAGCCAAATCTGTAATAAATATAGCCATTGTCGGTGGAAGTTTAATAACAGATGGTGGAGCAAGAATATTAGAACAAGGCGTTTGTTGGGATACAATTACAAATCCTACGGTTGCCAACAATAAAAAGTTGGATTTATCGGGAAAAAGTGTATTTCTTGATACCATTACAGGGCTTAAACTCAATAAAACATACTATGTAAGAGCTTTTGCCACTAATTATGCCGGAACTTCGTATGGTGGCAACGAATCCTTTACTACTTCAAAATATACCACGCCGACTATCAGTACAACGACTGTTTCGCAAATTGCCGAAACTTCGGCAATATCGGGAGGAAACATTTCATCCGATGGTGGATCACCCATAACAGCCCGGGGTGTGTGTTGGAGCAACCTTCCGGGACCTACCATTGCGCTAAGTACCAAAACCGTAGATGGTACAGGTGTCGGTAGTTTTAGCAGTACGATAAGTGGACTGACCGGCACTTCTACTTACTATGTGAGAGCGTATGCCACCAATAATCAGGGAACTACTTATGGAAACGAAATACTGTTTGTAACCACATCAAAAGCAATCTCAATTCCAAGTCTATTTACCAATATTGTGACTTCAATTAGTTATACAACAGCTACTTCTGGTGCTACAATGACATCGGATGGGGGAGCTTCGGTTACGGCTCGCGGAGTTTGCTGGAGCACTAGCACTGGTCCAACTGTGGCTTTGACTACAAAAACAACCGATGGTACCGGTTTGGCAAGTTTTACCAGTTCTATTACCGGGCTGCAACCAGGTACAACGTATTATGTTCGGGCTTATGCTACTAACAGTCAGGGAACAGGATACGGACAGGAACAAACATTTACAACCTTACAAACGGCTGCACCAACACTTATAACCGCTGCTGCAACCTATATTAGCACAACCACTGCCACTTCGGGTGGAAATGTTACATCCGACGGCGGAACTTCTGTTACCGCTCGGGGTATTTGCTGGAATACAAGTTCAGGCCCAACCATTGCATTAAGTACTAAAACGAGCGATGGAACAGGGGCGGGGAGTTTCGCCAGTAATATGACCGGCTTAACTGCATCAACTCTCTATTATGTAAGAGCTTATGCAACGAATGCTAAAGGAACATCGTATGGCAACGAAATTTCATTCACCACATCGGCTCCGGTAACAAACCCAACTGTGCCGGTTCTTGTGACTTCGGCTATAACATCAATAGGTTCATCAACAGCCGTTTCGGGTGGAGTTACCACTTCGGATGGCGGATCATCGATTACAGCTCGGGGAGTTTGTTGGAGTACATCTTCCGGTCCAATCGTATCGTTAAGCACAAAAACAAGTGATGGATCGGGAGCAGGTAGTTATTCAAGCAATATTACGGCGCTTTCGCCTTCAACAACCTACTATGTAAGAGCTTATGCCACCAATTCCACCGGAACAGGATATGGTCAGGAGTTATCGTTTACAACTACGGCTGTGGCTACAATTCCAGTTTTAGCAACCACTGCTATTTCGTCAATTACATCCAATACTGCTGTTTCCGGTGGAAATATAAGTTCGGATGGAAATTCGGCTGTAACTGCACGTGGAGTTTGCTGGAGCACTGCTTCGGGTGCAACTGTTGCTTTGAGCACTAAAACAAACGACGGAACAGGTACAGGTGGTTTTACAAGTAATATTACAGGTCTTACAGGTTCAACCACATATTATTTAAGAGCTTATGCGACAAATGCAGTGGGTACGGCTTACGGCTCGGAAGTTATTTTTACAACTTCTGCACAAGCAGCAATACCAACGCTAACAACCTCGGCAATTTCGGGTATAGCGATCACTTCAGCTGCATCGGGAGGAAGTATCAGTGCGGATGGTGGTTCGGCTGTTACAGCGCGAGGTGTTTGTTGGAGTACCAGTTCAAACCCAACAGTGGCGTTACCTACGAAAACAACCGATGGTTCGGGTACTGGCAGTTTTACAAGCAGCCTGACAGGATTAACCGGTTCGACGACTTACTATGTCAGAGCATACGCAACCAATGCCATTGGTACAGCTTACGGAAATCAGGTTACATTTACTACCGGTTCCGGGCCAACTAATTCCACCGGAACATTATCGGTGAGCGTTACTACTGTGGCTCCTGGGGGCGGTTTTCAACCTAAGAACGTAGTTGCTATCTGGATAGAAACCAATATAGGGGTGTTTGTAAAATCGCTGTTGGTGTATGCCAATGCCCGTAAATCAGATTTGACTACCTGGTTCCCCAACTCCTCCGGGAATACAGTAAATGCCGTTACAAGTGCAACACAAAGTAGTAACGGAACCAGAACATGTACGTGGAATGGAACGGACGTTGCAGGCAATGTGGTGGTTGATGGAACGTATCTGGTGTGTATGAACATAGCCGATGGAAGAACAGCATTTGCATCTTTTTCATTCACTAAAGGAACTGCTGCTGTAACATTAACACCAGCTAATGTTACTAATTTTACCAATATATCAATCAGCTGGATTCATTAACCAGTCAAAAAATCAATAATAATTGTATAAATCTTATTTGTTGTCATAATTTTGTTGTAAGTTTATTGCTTGAAAACTATTTATTTGCCAATTATGAATTTTAGAATAATCGTATTCGTCGTATCGATTTTCATGTTTTTCAGTCTTCCTGTTGAAGCTGTGAATTCTCCTCACGGTGCGAATTTCAAGAGAGATTGTGCGCTTTGTCACGTTACGAATAATTGGACTAAGATAAAACCGGATGGCTTTAATCATAACAAAACGCGTTTTCCGCTAAAGGGTCAACACAATGCGGTTGCCTGCAAAAAGTGTCACACTTCGCTTGTTTTTGATAAAACTCCCACCGAATGTGTAGCCTGTCATGCCGATATTCACGAAGGTACGGTTGGAAAAGATTGCGGAAGATGTCACACTCAAAATTCATGGATTGTGACGAATGTAAGGCAAATTCACCAACAGGCAGGCTTCCCGTTGGCTGGTGAGCATGCTACTGCCGATTGCAACCGATGTCATACATCGGCTTCGTTGCTTCGTTTCAATAACATTAGAACCGATTGCTATTCATGCCATCAATATCAGTATGAAAAGACAGTCAAGCCGAATCATAAAACGGCAGGATTTGGTACAGATTGCCAACGTTGCCATAACATGGCGGGTCAAAGCTGGCGATCCATAGGAAGCGGTTTTGATCATGGATTCTTCCCATTAGTAGGTGGACACAAGGTGCAATGCGATTTTTGTCATATCAATAATGATTATAAAACAAAACTATCAACAGCTTGTAGTAGTTGTCATGATCCGGGTCCGGCCAAAGTTTCAACGCCTGCCCATACTACTAAATTTGCAAGTTACGCTTGTTCTGATTGCCATAACACGACTAGTTGGAGCAACGTAAAATTTCCAAAACACGATTTGGTCGGGAAAATTTATTCGGGCGAACATAGAGGAAAATGGTCGGCATGCACGGATTGTCATCAAAATACGACAGCATATACATCTTATTGTTCTAAATGCCACAACTTCAACAGTGGAAGATTACCTTGAAATTCAACCAAATGCGTAATATCAGCTCACATTTAAAAAGTATATTTATTGTTTCTTTTGTACTCATCGGGTTTAATCTTCATGGGCAAAATGTCAATAATTATATCAAAGGAAATGTCAATTACATTAGTTCTCAAAATGTTTACGTGCAGTTTCCCCGCACAGACGGAATTGAAGTGGGTGATACCTTGTTTGCCCTCTCAGTCAATGTTTATCAGCCTTTATTGATTGTAAAAGATAAATCTTCCATTTCTTGCATAACTTCAATTATTGGTTCTAATATTCCGGTTGTTTCTACTACAGTTTATGCTCGTAAACACCTGGAACAAGCATCAATTGAAGTTGCAGCACAAAAATCGAAATCAGGTATTGCGCTGAATGATCAAGTAATAAACAATGCAAAAAAAGAAAAAGCCTTGACAAATAACGGTTCTTCATTTAGTGGAAGGGTTTCGTTGTCTGGCTTTCTGAACAACACAAGCGATACAACG
>Ga0302292_1002428_pt1 | contig 11166 bp, 13 predicted proteins | sample III_Fen_N2_1_FD_194553 | JGI IMG/M metagenome (GOLD analysis project Ga0302292, IMG submission 194553) | Peat permafrost microbial communities from Stordalen Mire near Abisko, Sweden - III_Fen_N2_1 | ecosystem: Environmental > Terrestrial > Soil > Wetlands > Permafrost | place: Sweden: Abisko...
TATTAAAACTGAACGTCAGCAGATACGCACAGACATTGTAGGTCGCGTTGTTGAACGCCTTGGAAAAGCAAAGGCTAAGCTTTCAGATGCGGTCACCAAACTTGAGGACGCACAGATAAAAATAGCTGGGAAAATAACAGAAGTTGAGAGCCGTGAAACCAATGTGGTGGATGTAAGAAACAAACTCGGCATTGCGGAAACAAAAATAGCAGACGCAAAGAGCGCGGTTGAAGCAATCGGCACATCAACACCAGAGAGCATATCAACCTCAACGGCCCAGACTGTTGTTGCAAATGCGAAAGCACCACTCCAGACCGCAGAAACAGCAATACGGGAAGCGCACAAAGCACTTATAGACGTACTCACCTCCCTTAAGGTAGCACTTGGAATCGGGAAGCAGGCGACATCGACTCAAAGAAACTAGCACTACGAAGCTCTAAAAAAATAAACACATGGATATTCAAACACAAAATCAAACCCAAAAAGCATACGGACCCATCATTGGTATCATTGTTGTGGTGTCGCTCGTCATCGCCGGGGGAGTATATCTCTTCACATCGAAACCAAAGGTTAGCCCTGCTCCTGTAGCAAGTGAAATCACAATCATCGAGAAAGATGTGAACTCATCACTTGATGGACTCACGGCAGACATAGACCTTTCCAACATAGACCTCTCAATGGGTAAGTAGAGATTTATTAAATAAAATCGCTCAACTGAGCGATTTTATTTAAACCCAATGAGAGATATACACACAAAAGACGCCGCAAAATAACATAATTGTTATATACTGTAGACATGTCTTGTACTCTCTACAAGATCGACTTATTAACATAAATTCAACACATGGAGAACCCAAACCAGAATCCAGCTCCTGCACAGGCTCCCGTAGAGGCAAAGAAGTCTCCGGTAAAGCTCATTGTTATTGCAGTAGTTGTTGTCGTTGTACTCGTCGTTGCATATTTTATTTTTAAATAAATAAGCAACTACAGGCTCAAGGCCTGATGCAAAAAATATCCCTCTGTGGGTATTTTTTGTTTATACAGACAAAATCTTAGATTCTTTTGACTTCTCTAGCCTCTCCGAGTAGACTTTTCTCACCTATGTCACACACACATAACCATTCACATGAATATTCGGTTGAGGTAAAAAACCTCACTGAAACAGGCGAAGTTGAAATTAAAGGAACACTCTCAGCAAAAGAGTTTGGTGAGTATGTAAAAAATGCACTCAAGGGAGTTGCTAAAAACTATGAAATCCCAGGATTCAGAAAGGGTCAGGTTCCTGAGAAAATGATCCGTGAACAAATTGGTATGAATTACGTCCTAGAAGAAGCAGCAGAGGATGCAATCTCACACCTCTTCCCTCATATCCTTGCTGACAAGGATATTGATGCGGTTGGTCGTCCAAACGTCACCCTCTCGAAACTTGCTGAAGGCAATGAACTCGGATTCACCATCGTTGTAGCAATTGTTCCAGAAATCAAATCACTCGATTACAAGAAAGCTGCAGCAAAGAAAAATGCGATTGAGGTAAAAATTGATGCGGTCACTGAAAAGGAAGTTGAAGATGCAATCAAGCACGTGCTCTCTATGCGAGCAGTGGAAGGAAAAGAGGCCCCAAAAGATCTTACTGATGAAATCGCTCAATCATTTGGCGGGTACAAGAATGCAGATGAATTCAAGGTAAAACTTCGAGAGAATCTTGCAAAGGAAAAAGAATATCGAGGCGCAGAGAAACGTCGCCTCGAACTCTTTGAAGCCCTTGTTGAAGCAACTGAGGTAAAAATCCCTGAAGCAATGATTGAAGGCGAGATTGACCGACTCTTGAGCGAATTCAAACGAGACGTTGAACGTATGGGCGCCACATTCGAAGAGTACATTGCCCACGCAAAGAAAACCGAGGCCGACATGAGGAAAGATTGGAGAAAGGATGCAGAAAAGCGCGCAACCCTCGAACTTATCCTCGAACATGTTGCAAAGAAAGAAAAACTTACCGCTGATGAAAAGCAACTCAAAGAAGAGACTGGAAAGGTTATTGCTCAATATTCAAACATCGACCATGACCGAGCGCGTGAATACGTAGAGGGAATACTCGTACGCGAAGCAACAATAAAATTCCTTGAAGGAATAAAATAAACAACCAAAAAAAACAACCTCAATTTTAATGAGGTTGTTTTTTTATTTCAGAGGAGCGAGGAGTATCAACGAGAGGATTGCGGGCACAGCAGTTTCAGAACGTAACACATTACCAGGAAGTGACACCACCTGGGCTCCAACTTTTTTAAATTTTTCCTTATCATCATCACTCCAACCACCTTCAGGTCCCACAAATAAGGTCATTTCTTTATGTGAGAGGATTTTATTTAAACTAGAAACAGTTAATACCTCTCCGCCAACATCAAAGATAATCGCATGGGAGGTTTTCGCAAGTGCAACACCGAGCGATACCGGGCCTGAAACAAGAGGAACTGTTCCACGACCACACTGCTCCGCAGATTCTTGAGCAATAGTGTTCATGCGTTCTAGATTAATTCCCTTCTTTTCTGACCTATCGGATGTAATGAATTCCACAGAAAATACACCGAGCTCAGTCGCTTTCTCAGTAATCCATTCACAGTTATCCTTTTTAATGATCGATTGGCAGAGTGTAACTTCAGCGCGAGGTGGTTTAATCGATTCACGTTTCTCTGTCACCACCACCTTAAGAGTGTTTCGATTCATTTCGCGAATCTTCGAAACATAATCAAAACCGTCTCCGCAAAACAAAATAACAACATCATCAACTTCCAACCGAAAAACACGTGATATTTGATGAGCAATCTCGCTGGAAGAGAGTAGATAATCACCACTCCGTGGTAATTGGTCGTGTACAAAAAATCGGTGTAACCTCATGAAAAACGTTTATTAATATATGGTTATACTTTAAACACTGTAGCAAAAAACACAAATCTGTTTTAAGTAGAATGTTTCTCCTCATAAACACCGTCCAGAAACGAAAACTCGTCCAAACCAACATTTGGCTTGGACGAGCTCTCGACGACACACGTGGATATTATATCCTGAACGGCGGAGTTCGCCACTCGTTATATCCACACGTTCTTCACAGGGGATTGTTACCATTTGATTTACCCCCCACTCCGCGGTATCGTTCGGGTATACGTCGTAGCCAGTATTAACACGAATAACAACATAACACCCCTATGTCTATCCTCATCCCAACCGTTATTGAAAAAACAAACCTCGGTGAACGTGCATATGATATTTATTCACGACTCCTCAAGGAAAATATCATTTTTCTTTCCGGAGCTATTGATGATCATGTCGCAAACATTGTCGTTGCACAGCTTCTCTTCCTCCAATCAGAGGATCCCAAGAAAGATATCCATCTCTATGTGAACTCCCCGGGTGGATCAGTTACCGCCGGGCTTGCAATCATTGATACCATGAACCACATAAAGAATGATGTATCGACTGTGTGTGTTGGCATCGCTGCTTCAATGGGCGCAATGATTCTATCAGCGGGTAAGAAAGGTAAACGCTACGCACTCCCTAATGCAGAAGTAATGATTCACCAGCCACTAGGTGGTGTTGAGGGTCAAGCGTCGGATATTGAGATTACGGCAAAACACATTGTCCGTACAAAAGAGCGCCTCGCAAAAATGCTTGTGGCTAGCACCGGAAAATCAATCACACAGATTGAAAAAGATATGGAGCGAGACTTCTACATGGAAGCAGAGGAGGCAAAAAAATACGGCATTATTGATAAAGTTCTTGGATAAAATAAAAACAGCCACACATGTGGCTGTTTTTATTTTATCCAATATTTTCATTAAAAAACTCTTTAACAAAAGAGGGCTTCTTAGACCATAAATCCTTAAAAACACTTTGTAGTTCACCTGATATGCGCTCTTCTATTATTTTCTCATAAAAAGAATCGTCTCTTTCTGTCTCATTATTTATCTTGAGAAGCAATTCTTTGGAAGGGATCTGCTCATGAAGCGAGCTGTTTTTTCCCAATTCTTCAAGCCTTCGAAACACTTCTTCTCTAGTTGGTAAACAAACCCCATCTTGTCTCATTTTTTCCAATATAAACTCTTTAACTGCATCAAATCCCTCAGGATTTTGGTTACCAACAACATAGTCAGTAATTTTTTCTAGACTCATATACTCATAATTTTAAATGTATAAACATCATTACAACTCGGTCGACATCCTCACTAGCTCATCAAGGTACGCCTTTAATTCATTCGGATGAGTTGACCACATATCATCAAATAATTTCTTTTTTTCAGAGGACACATCGCTCTTAAGGAGACCTTCATAAAAAGATTTATCCCTCCTCTCTTTTGCCATGAGGCCATTGAGGAAAGCTATGAAATCTTCCAAACCCTTATGATCGGTTGAAAAAGAGTTAAGCCTTTCACTCATTACCTCGTGGGTTGGTATAAAAAACAAATCTCCAGGGAGACTTTGTTGTACTTGTTCCCTAACCTGATCATCAAAATGTTGGCCTACGATATTCTCTATGTTCTCGTGGTTCATGTAGAAATAGTTTTCAAACCAATAATAACACCAAGTCTCGTATTTACACACCACCTTTTTTCCATTGAAAAAAATAGCACTCGCTTTATTAACAACACCACAAAAAGAACCTTCTTGCCCGAATGTGCCTTCTCCGCTACTATGAAGTCGTTATTCTTTTAATTTCAGTCGGTTTCGCCTCGAATACCCCTCGCCTACGTCTTTTCATCTGAAACAATACTCTCCTTCCTTCATTGCTTCCCCTTTCTAAACCAAAAACAGAAACTCCCTTCAACATTTGAAAAACTACGCGCCACAAGGTACGCGTGTCGATTCCGCATAACAGCACATGTCATTAGAAACCATATTGTTCCTCATTGGAGCAAATATCCTTGGCATAGGCATCGGTTATTATCTCCGCTTCCTTATATCCATAGGCAAGCGAGGCTCAATGGAGCTCGAGATAAAACAGATGGAACTCGAAGCTAAGGAGCAGTCAAAGAAAACGATTCTTGAAGCAGAACATAAAGCAGCAGAAATACTGCAAGAATCACGCAAAGAAGCAAAGGAACGCGAAGAAAAAATAGAAGCAACAGAGGAGCGCCTTATTAAAAAAGGTGATTTACTCGACAAACGTCAGTCAGATCTCGACATTGAGGTTAACTCAATCAAAACAAAGGCTTCTGAAATTCGTGAAATCAAAGACCGCGCAGACAAACTCCTCGCCGACCGCGCAAAAGCCCTTGAAGGGGTGGCTCAACTCTCGACCGAGGAAGCAAAAGTAAAGCTCATTAAAGAAACCGAGCAAAATTATGCAGAAGATTTGATGGTCCGCATAAGGAAACTCGAGAACGGAAACAATGAACAACTTGAAACTCGCGCAAAAGGGATCCTTGCAACGGCAATTCAGCGCTTCTCGGGATCAGTAACCGCTGACATCTTTACTTCTTCAGTTGCCATCCCATCAGAAGACGTTAAGGGTAAGATAATTGGTAAGGAAGGTAGAAATATTAAGGTGTTTGAGCGTATGACTGGAGTTGAGGTCCTTGTTGATGAGAGCCCAGGCTTCATTATCCTCTCATCATTTGACCCAGTCCGCCGTGCTATCGCAAAAGTAGCCCTTGAAAAACTTGTCGCCGATGGTCGTATCCAACCAGCAAAGATTGAAAAGACTATCGAGGAGGCCAAGGCAGAGGTAAATAAAATCATTGAAAAGAAAGGTGAAGAAGCAGCATTTGAATGTGGGGTTATGAACCTCGACCGTCGAGTCCTTATGGTTCTTGGTCGCCTACACTTCCGCACATCATATGGCCAAAATGTTCTCCAGCATTCGATTGAAATGACCCACATCGCCGGAATGATTGCACAAGAATTAGGTGCAAACGTTGCTGTGGCAAAGGCCGGAGCTTTGGTTCACGACATTGGTAAGGCGCTCGACCATGAAGTTCAGGGAACTCACGTCGAAATAGGTCGTCGTATTCTTCAGAAATTCAACACTGATGAAGCCATCATTAAAGCGATGCAGGCTCATCATGAAGAATATCCATTCGAAACCATTGAATCAGTTATCGTTCAGGTTGCTGACCAGATCTCTGGATCACGCCCAGGAGCCCGTCGAGACAGCGTCGAACAGTACATTAAACGTCTCGAAGACTTGGAATCGATTGCTACAGGTTTCCCTTCTGTTGAACGCGCATATGCACTCCAGGCTGGTCGTGAAATACGCATATTTGTGAAACCAGAGAACTGTACCGACATTGAAGCAGTTCATTTGGCCCACGATGTAGCAAAGAAAATTGAAGAAGACTTGAGATACCCGGGAGAAATTAAAGTGACGGTCATTCGCGAAACACGAATTACTGATTACGCCCGATAGAAAATAAAAATAAAATCGACCTGTTGGTCGATTTTATTTTACTTCGTAAAATAAACAAAAATATGAAAAACCGCTCAATGAAAGGGTTTTTTAGCGATGAAAAAGGATAGTTTTCCACACCCCTACCCCCACACCCCTTTTTTATACTAATATGGCTTCATATAGCCATATTATAAATATCGGAAAAAAGAAACCGCTCTATAAAGCCGTTTTTAACCTTTGCCCGAATCACTTCCCGTACTATAATTACCCCTAGACGTTCGGCATATGAGCGAGACCGAGTTCGTATGCGTTAATCTTTCGGTCATCGATTAATCGATTAATAATTTACATAAACTATGAACAAGCAAGCAATCGTAGAAGCAGTCCACGGCATCCTCGGAACCACAAAGGTTCAGGCAGAGCAGGTTGTCGACACCGTTATCGACAGCATCGTAAAGAGCTTGAAGAAGGGTGACGAAGTATCAATCGCAGGACTCGGTATCTTCTCAGTAAAGACTCGTAAGGCTCGCCAGGCACGTAACCCACGTACAGGTGAATCAATCTCAGTCCCAGCTATGAAGGTTCCTAAGTTCCGTGCAGCAAAGGCATTGAAGGACGCTGTAAAATAATCACTTTTGATTAAAACAATAAACTAAGTTTGTTCTGACGGCGTTCGGACGATATGAAAATGTATACACTTTCATTCGCTCCTCACTGGTCAGAATAAAACCATCCGAGAGGGTGGTTTTATTGTTACTAAAAGAAAAGCGCCCCTTGTGGAAGGGGGCGCCGAGCGGTGGATTTATTACCGCTTCTTAATAACTTGAATTGTACCGTCGCTGTAGACTACGTAAATAATCTCTGCGATCTTTTCTGTATGAGAGTCCATTGTATGGGCCCCTTCTTGTGCGGTGACCTTAATCGGTGCACCGGTGTTCGACCTGACACTGAAGCCATGAGTGGTATTGCGCCCACTATGCTAATCATGTGGACTGACTAGCATCTACACTATTGCAGCACAGCATGTTGATTACTACCCTCGATACAATCCAAGAAAATGGTCGGCACGGCGGGGCTTCACCCCACTACGGACAATGTAGAGCTGCAGCCCTACACAATCCCGCGCCGGTAAAAAGACCTTACTCAGTGGTAAAGCTACCACTAAACACAAAGAGGGCAAGTTTTGAGTCCGGATAACACCAGAGCTTCTATTAGAATAATAAAAGAAAAACACCCTCAGTGATGAAAGTGTTTTCTGCTAGTTTGTTTTCATTTCTAGTGCGAGAATCGCGGGTGAAACTGACAAGCTAACGTGTTGTTGTAACGCCTTTGATTAACAAGACGTTTTATATATTTATCTAAGACAAGACGAGATTACTTTTCCTTTCGGAGCCGTGGACCTCTCTTGGGATCTGGTGGTGTTTTCTTGGATAAACCAAGACACCCTCCACTACGATCGTTCTTTAGAAAGTCGACGTCAGAGCGCGAGCCCCAGGCATCTTCTTTATTACGTTCTACTAGTCCGTTTTCGGACACATACACATACAATTTTAACATAGACATATTATTTGATTTTGGTTGTTCTAACACACCTCACGCATGAGGTTTATAAGCAAATTGAGCCGTGCTTATAATTACGACAATATGCCTTCACAAGAAGGAACATCTGATTGATACATTATCACCCCTCATAGTAAATACAACATAATAATCAACAGTAAAAAACGTTGAAAAAGGGTTGTTTTTTGTTTTATTTAAGGTACACTATTCCCTGTTCGCCAATGCGGGTATCGTTTAGTGGTAGGACACGTCCTTGCCAAGGATGAGGTGAGAGTTCGATTCTCTCTACCCGCACAAGAAAAACTGCTTTAGCAGTTTTTTTGTGTGGGTAAGCAAGCAAACTGCTTTGCTTGCGTGAGAGAATCGAAAAGCGGAGCGTTATTTCACATCTCGTGAAATCGCGAGCTGGGGTCGAAAGTCTTGTGAGCGACGGCGAATAAGAACTTGTGACCGATTTATTTCACATCTCTACCCGCACAAATAAAAAATCAGGATACTAATCCTGATTTTTTATTTGTGCGGGATGGGAAAGACAATGAGAATCGCCCGCAACTAAACCTTCGCCGTCGCTCAGGTTTGTCTGGGCACCGCCTCACGCCCGAATTCTGGTGAATTCGGACTCCGCTTCACTCCGTGCGTTCCGGCGTCCGATTCTCCCATCCCACGTCAACTGAAAACAAACAGCTAGGCAACATGTTGCCTAGCTGTTTGTTTTTGTGCGGGATGGGAGAATCGGACTCCCGACCACAGTTTGGAAAACTGTTGTTATACCATTTAACTAATCCCGCGATGTGGAATACTCTATCAGAAAATGCGAATAAATCAAAACAAAAACTCACCCTGTGGGCGAGTTTTTGGAAACTTTACTTTACTGGAGGAACTGGAGCTGCTGGAGCTGGTTTCTTTGGAGCTGGAATTGGCTGTGCCATGGTAGTGATCAAAAATCTAAATGAATAAGACCTTTAGACAGACACCTCGGCCGTACGTGCCTGGTATATGTCGATGACAAGCATACACCACTTATGAAACAGGGAATTAAATCGTCACCCTAAAGGACCCTCCGTCAAATGTGATGTAATAATTGACGAAGATTAACTACCGTTACGAAATATGTAAAATCGGCCCAGGCAGACGGTGGGCCGTGCCCATCACTTTTCAAAAGTTACAGATAAGAAAAATCTGTCACAGATTTGACAAAGACGTCAATCCCTATCATTATCCACACTCTTTTTGCGCCTTGACACTTATTTTATTTTGTATGGTTGCTTTGAAAGTAAAACAAAAACATCAAAAGAGTCTCCGGGCCATAATTTATTTTTCTTTTCTTTTCCGCACTTTACACAGCGATGAACGATGACCTCTTTCCCCTCTTCTATCATCCCAGCAATAGGCTCCATCAAACCACCACAGGTCGAGGCACGATCCCCAGGATCGACATCTACATCTTTTGACCACAAACAAAACGGACAGTGATTGGTGTAACCATTTCCGGAAACAGACTTTCCACAGTGCTCGCAAATGAAATCTTCTATTGTTCGAGTGAAACTCATGGTATGTATACTAGCAAATACTATTATGTATGATAGTATGTCACCACATCGGGGTATAGTGTAACGGCTAGCATTCGTGCTTTGGGAGCATGCGATCCGGGTTCGAATCCCGGTACCCCGACAAACAAAAGAGGCTTCATGGCCTCTTTTTGTTTGGAAGGGTATGCCAACAAAAAATAAAACAGCTCATATAAGCTGTTTTATTTTTTGTTGTCGTGATGGTGATTTAGTTACATGTCTGCGTACACGTTGCAGTTGTTACATCAACACCGCCAAAGTTTGCGTTACAACAGGTATAAATCTTTCCGGTGTCAGAAAGAGATGAACAAATTGGATCCCCAACACAACCATTACTATACCCATAAGTCGAACAGAAGTTTGAGGTCTGGCTACTGCCGTAGTGCGCGTATGCGGTTGATATAGATACCGAACAATTACATGTTTGTGATACTGCTGGTTTAGTGAATGGACTACAGTAAGCATCAGAAACTATTGAGCCCGTACCACTATTTGTCTTACATACGACAGCTCGTGTCTGATTACCATTAGTACAAGCTCCCCATGCGTCCGTAGACCAATCGTGAGGCATACAAATAGTTGCCATATATGGCGAACTGTCCCATGAACCATTAGTACATGTTGAGGTACGAGCAACAGAAGCACATGTTGCAGGCAAAGCAACATGATTAATCTGGTATGTCGTACATGTTCCACCACTAGCGGTTGGTCCACAACCACCAGACCCAGCACAAGAGTTACATGTTCCAACAGTACATGTATTAGATGCGTATCCAACCCATGAACCATTATTACAGGTCATGACTGCCGTACGAGCGGGACATGATGATCCGCAAGACACCCAACTCGTTGAGTAGCCAGTGAATGTTCCATTATGGGGAACTGTCGAACCATCAGGTGCGACACATGGACTTGTGACCGTACAAACCGCCTCGTTACCAGGAAGAGTTGACCACACACCATTATTACAAGTCGAGGTAATGGAAACTGATGAACATGGAGTTGGTGAATCAACTGTCGCCGCTGTGTATGAAGTACATGAACTACCATTAGTTGTAAGGGGACAACCACCGGTTGCAGCACAAGAATTTGAAGAACCGCCACCACCTGATCCACCACTACCACCCGAGCTACCCCCAGATGAAGTCGATGATCCACAGGATGTTGTGAGGATGGTCCCATCTATAATCCCCGCATTACCCAATGAATCAACACACCATGATTTTGATGGATTAGATCTCAATGGTACCGAAACAGTGTAGAAAGAATTATCCGAGACATATGACGCTTGACCACTGCTCAATTTCTCAGCAGCAGCTATAACTTGAGTCATCTTTGGATCGCTAAAGACACCAGATGAACTGACCTCAAAACCTGTTGTGGTTGCCTGATCACCATATGAACCAGTAGACGAATAGTAAATCTGGGCCTGATTACGTGCTGATGATAACTCTTCTTTTATTCCACCATCTGTCGCCTTATTACGTGCAATGTTAAAACCTTGATAACCCATCGATGCGAGGATGGAAATAATCGAAGTGACAACCAAAAGCTCGATAATAGTAAAAAAACGTGAACGGTGCTTAAGGAAACAATTATTAAATTTCATAATAATTATTATAACATAAAACAAAAATCGGCTCTGTTGAGCCGATTTTT
>Ga0302292_1002430_pt1 | contig 11163 bp, 10 predicted proteins | sample III_Fen_N2_1_FD_194553 | JGI IMG/M metagenome (GOLD analysis project Ga0302292, IMG submission 194553) | Peat permafrost microbial communities from Stordalen Mire near Abisko, Sweden - III_Fen_N2_1 | ecosystem: Environmental > Terrestrial > Soil > Wetlands > Permafrost | place: Sweden: Abisko...
CGCCCGCAAAAGCTACATTTCTTTGTTGTTTTAGCCATATCTGTATTGTCTCAAAACCACGATCGGTCGACCGTGGTTTTGAGTTGTTCTTTAAAAATTATATCGCAGGGCGATTATCTCAGTCTGAGATTATTTTTTCTTTTCGTTGAATAAAATTTTGTCGATCATGCCGTAGTCCAATGCCTCTTCCGAAGTCATCCAGTAGTCGCGGTCTGAATCTTTTTCGATACGTTCGAATGGATTCTTAGAGTGGTTAGCAATAATGGTATACAATTCCTTTTTCAGTTTTTGAATTTCGCGTGCAGTGATTTCAATATCAGAAGCCTGTCCTTGTGCACCACCCATTGGTTGGTGAATCATTACGCGCGAGTGCTTCAATGCTGAGCGTTTTCCTTCTGCACCTGCTACCAATAATACAGCGCCCATGGATGCGGCCATACCTGTACAGATAGTTGCTACATCAGAACTGATAAATTGCATGGTGTCATAAATGCCCAATCCGGCATAAACCGAACCGCCCGGAGTGTTTAAATAGATAGAGATATCTTTTCCCGGATCAGATGAATCCAAGTAAAGTAACTGAGCCTGAATAACATTAGCTGTATAATCGTCTACCTGAGTTCCAAGAAAAATGATACGATCCATCATTAAGCGCGAAAAAACATCCATTTGAGTAACATTCAATTGACGTTCTTCCAGGATAGAAGGAGAGATGTAGTTGCTGGTAATATCGGCGTATTTATCCAACGCCAACCCATTCATGCGTAGATGTTTGGTTGCGAAATCGCGAAAATCGTTGTTGTTCATATTTATAATGTTTTAATAAGCTTCTAAAATCGGAAAAGGCCTTTAACCATTCCCAAAAAGAAAAACAAAGATAATTCTATTTTGTTTAAATTTTTAGCAGTTAAAAGCCTTTTCGGCAAAATAATCCGAAAAGCAATTATTTTGCTTCGAACATTTTGTTGAATTCGTCGATTGAAACTTCTTTAGTTTCTAATTTTACAGCTCCTTTTACTACTGCAAATACTTTTTCTTCGGCTACTTTGTCGACAATGTTTTTAAGCGTGTCTTCTTTTTTCAACATGTCTTTAGCATAGTTGGCGATAATTTCGTCGTCCATGCCAATCATTCCGTATTGAGCAAATTGAGCTTTTGCCATTTTTTTAGCAAATTCTTCAACGTCTTCTTTTTCAACTTTCACGTCGTTAGCTTTCGCCAATTTGTCTTTTACAAGGTGCCATGTTAAGTCGGCAATCATTTTCGAATAATCTTCATCCAATTTTTCAGCGGTCAGATTTTCGTTTGAAGACAATACCCAACGTTTCAAGAAAGCGTCTGGGAAAGGAAGGCTGTTGTATTTTGCAATCAACATTTCCTGTGCGTCAACGCCAAATTTGTATTCGCTGTCTGAAGTCAGGTTTTCCTGAATGTTTTCTTTGATTTTTGCGCGGAATTCTTCTACGCTCGATACAACACCTTCACCATATACTTTGTCGAACAAATCCTGATCAATTTCAGATTCGTGGTAGCGGGTGATGCTTTCGATTTTTAATTGGAAGTCGGCATCGATTGTTTTTGCTTCGTCTTTCGAAATTTTCAACAATGAGCTGATTTCAGCTTCTTCAACATATGCTTTAGCAGGGTTGAAGGTGATTAGATCGCCTTTTTTTGCTCCTGCGAAACGTGCTTTTTGGTCGGCATCTTTCATGTAAGCAATGGTCATGGTAGCGTCCTGAACTTTAAGACCTTCTTCGTTGACTTTGCCGTCTGCCATTTCCAGCAATTCGCCTTTCAACATGTCTTTTTCTTCGACACTATCTTCCTGAATATATTTACCGTAACGACCGGTGTATGATTTAACTTGGTTGTCAATCATTTCTTCGCTAACAGTAATGTTGTATAAAGCAACTTTATCTTTTTTTGTCAATTCCACTTCAAATTCAGGAGCAATACCCAAATCGAAAACAAATTCGAAAACTTCCTGAGTTTCGAAATCAATTTGTTTTTGTTCTGTTTGGTTTGGAAGTGGTTCACCAAGTATATTGATATTGTTGTCGCGGATATATCCATACAAGCCGTCCGAAACCAATTTGTTGATTTCCTCAGCTAATACAGCTTTTCCGTACATTTTTTTTACTAAACCCACCGGCACCATGCCTGGGCGGAAGCCTGGGATGTTTGCTTTTTTGCGGTAATCGCGTAAAGTTTTGTCCACTTTTTCGGCGTAATCCACTTTTTCAATGCTTAATGTAACCATTGCATTGCTCTGATCGAGGTCTTTTCTGACAATATTCATAAATATAATAATCTAGTAATTTGCTGATATTTATCTTTTTGTAATGGGGTGCAAAGGTACAAAAAAAAGATAAACACAATGCAATTTAGATGAAAAAAAATGCTAACGCTTTAAATTTGAATTTCAATATGTTAGAGATATTTTTTGTTTTAGCATATGATTGAACAAAAAAAGAAGTGAACCGATAGCGATTCACTTCTTTTTTAATTATTGTTGAATGATTTTAATCTTAAAACAGATAGACTAAATTCATTGTAAAAACTTTGTTTTTGAACGAGCTACTGTCATTGGTTGTGCTTTTAATGCCTTTACTCCAGGTGCCTCCAAGCTGAATTTTTCTGAAAAGTTCAACGCCTGCGCCAAAGTTATAGCCGTAATCCACACGGTCGGCAAAAGTCTTGTAGGTTTCTTTTTCGGTAGTGCTTGTGCTTTCTGTAACGGTTGATCCATTTAGCGCACAGCCTCCGTAAATACCTCCAAAGCCATATACACCAACAAGGCCCAAAATTAAATGATAACGGATATTGAGCGGAACTTCGAGGTAGTTTATTTCCTTGTAGCCATTGCGCAATACGTTATTTGCATTTATGCTGTCGAAATGAAAGCTACTTCCTTTTTGGGAAAGCAAGGCGCCAATTTCTACACCCATTCCAGATTTTTTTGGCATTGCCTGATATACCAGTCCGATTTGATAGCCCGTTAAATTGCTGGATTTGAAACTTGCAGCAACATCGGACTGATTAAACGATCTGATTTCATTCGCCATGTTCAAGCCGGCTTTTATGCCCAATTGAGCAAATATACCGGTCGAACAAAGCAATGCCATTAGCATTAAGAAGTTTTTTCTTTTCATATTACAAAGAAATTAAATTTGACGTGTCAGGTGTCATTTCTAAACAAACAACTTTTATGCCAATGATAAATTATTTTCTGGTCATGCGTTTACGTTCATTTTCATCAAGGTAGATTTTACGCAATCTGAAAGTCACCGGAGTGATTTCAACGTATTCATCTTCTTTGATATATTCCAACGCTTCTTCCAAACTGAAAACGATTGGTGGAATAAGTTTAGCTTTGTCATCCGCACCTGAGGCACGCATGTTGGTAAGTTTCTTTGGTTTGGTAACGTTCACTACCATATCACCTTCTTTTGCACTTTCACCTACAACCTGACCAGCATATATCTCGTCTTGTGGAAATACGAAGAAGCGACCACGGTCTTGCAGTTTGTCTAATGAATAAGCAAATGCTTTTCCACCTTCCATGGCGATAATAGATCCGTTAGTACGTTTTTCGATATGACCTTTGTAAGGTTGGTATTCCAGGAAGCGGTGAGACATAATAGCTTCACCTGCTGATGAAGTAAGTACAGAGTTACGCAATCCGATAATTCCACGTGAAGGAATCATAAACTCGAGTTGAATACGGTCGTTTACAACTTCCATGCTTAGCATTTCGCCCTTACGGATAGCTACCATTTCAATTACTTTACCTGAACAATCTTCCGGTAAGTTGATAGTAAGTTGTTCGATTGGTTCGCAACGTACGCCATCAATTTCTTTGAAAATTACCTGTGGTTGACCTACCTGAAGTTCGTAACCTTCGCGACGCATAGTTTCAATCAATACCGACAAGTGAAGTACACCACGTCCGTAAACGTTCCATACATCCGAAGCAGGATCTTTTTCTACACGCAAAGCAAGGTTTTTGTCCAACTCTTTTGTTAAACGATCTTGAATGTGACGTGAAGTTACAAATTTACCTTCTTTTCCGAAGAATGGAGAGTTGTTGATCGTAAATACCATACTCATGGTTGGTTCGTCGATAGCAATCGGCACCAATGGTTCCGGGTTTTGTAAATCGGCAATAGAATCGCCAATATCAAATCCTTCGATACCTACCAAAGCACAAATATCACCTGATCTTACCTCGGTAGCACGTGTACGTCCCAATCCGGTAAAAGTGTGCAGTTCTTTGATACGCGATTTGATTGGAGTTCCATCTCTTTTAACAAGATTTACATCCATACCTTCGCGCAATGTTCCACGGTGAACGCGTCCTACTGCAATACGACCTACATATGATGAATAGTCGAGTGAAGTGATAAGCATTTGTGGTGTACCTTCCAGATATTCCGGTTCAGGTATATATTTGATAATAGCGTCTAATAATGGCACGATACTATCGGTTTGTTCTTTCCAGTCTTCCGACATCCAGTTGTTCTTAGCAGAACCGTAGATAGTGTGGAAGTTAAGCTGAGTTTCGGTAGCGTTCAGGTTGAACATCAAGTCGAATACAGCTTCGTGAACTTCGTCCGGGCGACAGTTTTGTTTGTCTACTTTATTTACAACCACAATAGGAAGTAATCCCATTTGAATTGCTTTTTGTAGTACAAAACGAGTCTGAGGCATTGGACCTTCGAAGGCATCTACCAACAATAATACACCGTCGGCCATGTTCAATACACGTTCTACTTCACCGCCAAAGTCCGAGTGACCCGGAGTGTCGATGATGTTGATTTTGTATCCCAGATAGTCGATGGATACATTCTTTGCTAATATGGTGATACCTCTTTCGCGTTCGAGGTCATTATTATCCATGATTAACTCGCCGGCGTTTTCGTTTTCGCGGAACAGGTGTCCAGCTAATAACATCTTATCTACCAAGGTCGTTTTTCCGTGGTCAACGTGGGCAATAATAGCAATGTTTCTAATTTTTTGCATGTAATACAATCTTTTTTTTTGAGGGTGCAAAGTTAGTCAAAATAATTCAATATTCATTTTATTTCGGAAATGAACTGAATATTAGATAGTAAACCGGTGTTTTTTGAAGTTGTTATTATATTGTTTTATTCATATAATCGTAAAAAAGAGCACATTATTTTTGTGTGATAAAAAAATAATAGTACTTTTGCAGTCCAATTTTAGCGTAATCTCTGACAGAATATAGAATGGTCTGTGAATATTGCGCATATTATTAAAATAAAAAAAGAGCAATAATGGACTTTATTAAAATTGCAGAACAAGCATTTCTTGTTGAAAAAACGCACCCAGCTTTCAAAGCCGGTGACACTGTTACGGTAGCATACCGTATTATTGAGGGAACAAAAGAACGTATCCAAGAGTTTCGTGGAGACGTAATTAAAGTGGTTGGACACGAAGGTAGAAAACGCTTTACAGTTCGTAAAATTTCAAGTAACATTGGAGTTGAACGTATTTTCCCATTAGATTCACCATTTATCGAAAGCATTACTGTAAACAAACATGGTAAAGTTCGTCGCGCTAAATTGTACTATTTACGTGCACTTACCGGTAAGAAAGCTAGAATCAAAGAAAGACGCGTATAATTACGGTCTTCGAAAAAGAAATAAGAAAGAGAAATCCGCAGGGGTTTCTCTTTTTTTGTGCATGCAAATCGAATAATGTTAATTTACAGATATTCCAAAAAAAGCGTATCTTTGCAATCCGAATGTTCTGCATTTCATTTCGGAGACATTTTTCTAAAATAGCAAACAAAAATAAAAAGACAGACATGGGTTTATTGGCCGATACCGGAAAGTATATTTTATTGATGAAGCGGGTTTTTGTTGCACCCGACAGAGGACGAATGTTTTTTCGTCAGTTTCCAAAAGAACTTGAAAAACTGGGCTTGCAGTCCTTACCCATTGTCGCGATTATATCCGTGTTCATTGGCTTTATCATGACTATGCAAACCAAACTGAACACTTCGAATCCCTTGTTGCCGGTTTATACCACAGGGCTGGTAACGCGCGATACCTTGCTGCTTGAGTTTTCATCTACCATCCTGTGTTTGATATTAGCAGGGAAAGTGGGTTCTAATATAGCCTCCGAAATAGGAACGATGCGCATCACCGAACAAATTGATGCACTCGAAATTATGGGAGTCAATTCGGCTAATTATCTGATACTTCCTAAAATTGTTGCATTTGTAGTTATGATGCCTTTTCTGGTTATTTTCAGTATGGCCTTAGGTATATTTGGTGGGTATTTTGTAGGTGTTTTAACCACTATTATGACTACGGGTGATTATCTTGTAGGGATAAAATTTGCTTTTGTACCGTATTATGTCTTCTACTCATTGATAAAGTCCATGATTTTTGCCTTTCTTATTTCTTCGGTGGCAGCATTTTATGGTTATTATTCCTACGGAGGTGCCCTTGATGTTGGTAAATCGAGTACTAATGCAGTTGTAAACGGAAGTATTCTGATTCTGTTTTTCAATATTCTTATCACCAAAATTATGTTGAACTAATGGTTCGTGCCGCCTAGAAAGGAAATAAAATGATTGAAGTAAAAAATATAGAGAAATCCTTCGAAAGTAACCACGTATTGAAAAATGTGTCGGCTGTTTTCGAAACCGGAAAAACCAATATGATTATTGGAGGTAGTGGTTCCGGAAAAACGGTACTGATGAAAAGCATTATCGGTTTGCATCGTATTGATGGTGGACGTATTGAGTACGATGGCCGTAACCTGCCCGATATGAAAATGAGCGAAATCCGGTTGTTGCGTCGCGAGGTGGGCATGCTGTTTCAGGGTTCAGCTCTTTTTGATTCGTTAACGGTATTAGAAAATGTAATCTATCCACTCGAAATGTTTTCGCCAAGTACGAAAGAGGAAATGCAGGAACGGGCTCGTTTCTGTTTGAAGCATGTGAACCTCGAAGAAAAGGCCTTTGGTTTGGCACCGTCGGAAATTAGTGGTGGTATGCAAAAGCGTGTGGCTATTGCAAGAGCTATTGCCCTACAGCCTAAATACTTGTTTTGTGATGAGCCCAATTCCGGTCTTGACCCCAGAACATCGCTTGTTATTGATCAGTTGATACATGAAGTAACGCATGAGTTTGAGATTACCACCATTATCAATTCGCACGATATGAATTCGGTAATGGAGATTGGTGAGAATATTATTTTTATTGAAAAAGGAGAAAAGGCGTGGCAAGGGAACAAAGATGACATTTTCCACGTTGATAACGAAGCGCTGAACAATTTTGTTTTTGCGTCTGAATTATTCAAAAAAGTAAAAAGAACAAATCAATGAAAATTATCTCTTATAACGTAAACGGCATCAGAGCCGCTCTTCAAAAGAATTTTACCGAATGGCTTACGGCTGAAAATCCTGATGTGCTTTGCCTACAGGAAACGAAAGCGCAACCCGACCAAATAGATACCATGATATTTGCCGAGCTGGGTTATACTTCTTATCTGCATTCGGCCGAAAAAAAAGGATATAGCGGGGTGGCCATTATCACTAAGCAAGCTCCCGACAAAGTTGTCATCGGAATGGATGTTCCCTTATACGACGGCGAAGGACGTGTTATCCGTGCCGACTTTGGCGATGTAACGGTTGTTTGTGTATATATTCCTTCGGGCTCGTCGGGGGATTTACGTCAGGTTTTCAAAATGGAATTTTTGAAATCATTTGCCGTTTATATTGCGAATCTTCGAAAAACAAGAGCTAATATTGTTGTTTGTGGTGATTATAATATTTGTCATAAACCTATTGATATTAATCACCCTGAACGTCAAAATGGAGTTTCGGGTTTTTTACCCGAAGAGCGTGCCTGGCTTGATGAACTGGAAGCGAGCGGCATGGTTGATTCGTTTCGTGTGTTCGACCAAAGTGCTGAGAAATACAGTTGGTGGAGTTACCGTGGAGGAGCAAGATTTAGAAATGCCGGTTGGCGTATCGACTATCATTGGGTGAGCGAGCCGCTTCGTGAAAGGTTGACGTCTGCGGCTATACTTGATGGTGCTGTTCACTCCGATCATTGCCCTGTAGTAGTAGAACTTACATGATTCGATCATTTTTCTTCTAAATATCTTGTTTTTAATGATAAAAAACAATAAATCTTGCATAAATAAGGTCGTAAAACGAAAAATAAATTTAACTTTGTCCTTTCAAAAATAACCCCTATCAATATGAAGTTCTATTTTCTTAAATTCATTTGCTTATTTTGCGTTGCTGTGGCTTTATCTGGATGTTTAAATACAAACGATACAACCGTTACAAGCTCTACAAACCCTCGCATGACATCGCTAACTTTAGCTGGGAATGACTCAATAACTAAAGCAGTTTTTTCAATTAATGCTGATAGTGTAACCATCGAGAATGTCGATTCATTACCTTTTGGTACTCCTGTCAATAAAGCTATTCCAACGTTTAAATTTGTGAGTACCTATGGGGCATTGTTATATATAAATGGATCGACGACCGGTAAAGCGTTGACGGGAAAGGATACTATTGATTTTACTCTGCCGGTAAAAATAAAGAATTACGCAGCCGACAACTCAACAACTAAGGAATATACTATTAAAGTAAATGTTCACAAAGTAGAGCCTAAATTATATGTGTGGAGTCTGCTGAATGGGAGTGTAGGGGCTGCTAATCCAACTAGTCAAAAAGCAATTTACTTCAATAATAAACTTCTTTATTTTGCAAACGAAGCAGGTGTTACTAACTTGTATACTTCAATTAATGGAGTGTCATGGGCACATGCGAATTTGAGTGGTTTACCTGCCAATGCCACGATGGTCAATACAGTGCAATTTAACAGTAAACTATTTTACACTCAAGATGGTGTGAAGATATATTCTTCAACCGATGGTACAAGCTGGACAGTTGCTGATGTATCGGCTGCGGATTACACCTTTAAAACAATGTTGTTTGCATTGAACGGAAGTGTCTGGGCTATTACTCAATCGAAAGTAGATTTAAAATACCGTTTTGCAAGTTCGGTTGATGGTAGTGTCTGGTTAATTCAAAATGAATTGCCAGTAGGTTTTCCACTAACTGATTTTGCTGCAGTTTCTTTTACTTCACGTGTGGGTGGGAAGCCAAAAGCTATTGTCATTGGTGGTAAAGATGGTAATGGTGCTATTTTGAATACGAACTGGAATACTGAGAATGGAACGTATTGGGTTAACTTTAATGAAAATGCCAGCCATAGTAAATCGTTAGATACATTGGCATTGGGTGCTTCGCTTATTTCATATGATAGCAAATTGTTCGTGTTTGGAACTAAAAAAGATAATGTAGCTGTACCTCAGTACAAAGTATCGTTGGACGAGGGTTTGACATGGAAAGCTCCTGATACTTTGTATAATAGATTGCCTAAGACTTACACGCAAAGAAATTATTCATCTGTTGTGGTAGATAATTCAAACCGCATTTACATCGTTGGAGGAAAGGCTAACGCAGCAATTTTGACAGATGTATGGACTGGAAAATTAAATAGCTTAAGTTTTATCAGGCAATAGTCTGAAATAATGATAGTTGAGAAAGTGATTTTGCATGCAAAATCACTTTCTTTATTTTTCACCCCTTCACTAATAAAAATTTTACTTACTTTTGCACCGTCTAAAAAAGCACAATAGTCATGAATAATAAAACGCAACATACAAATTCGACTCTTCGTTTCCGTCGTTGGAGCAGGGTAGGGTATGCTGTGTTTTGCAGCTTGTCTTGCTGTGTGTCAATAGGTGCTCTTGCTATTTCGGTTTCCGATAAAACACTTCAGAAGTCAGAAGGAATTTCCATGGCCCACGTTCATTCAGCTCTCACTACTGCTGATGGAAGTGAGAATGATCCGGTGGATGATGGGTTGGAAGCTACGTTTCAGCAAGCCATTATTGTATCTTTATCCGAAATGTCATCAGACAGTGCTGCAGCGCTTCGTCTGACTACATCATATATTATTAACTGTAACGGTTGAGGTGGATTTTCCACTTCAACCGTTTTTTATTTTATCTAAAATGAAAAAAAACTTTTTACTTTATTCGTTTTCACTTTTGTTTTGCCTGCCAGCAGTTTTTGGGCAGCAAAAAAATGACTCTACATCGGTAAACCTTCAGGATGTGGAAGTAAATGCAACCAGAAATAAGCTTTATTCGGAAATGGGTCGTATCCTTACCGTTATTGATAAAAATGAAATATCCCGATCGTCGGTTCAGAGCATCGATCAATTGTTGGATTATGTTGCGGGTGTTGATATTCGACAACGTGGAACGAATGGCACACAAGCCGATATTAGTATCCGTGGCGGATCGTTCGATCAGGTGCTGGTTTTGCTAAACGGTGTGAATATAACCGATCCGCAAACAGGCCATTTCAACCTGGATATCCCTGTTGATTTGTCGGATGTAACGCGTGTCGAGATTCTGCAAGGTTCATCGGCTCGTGTGCTTGGTCCGAATGCATTTAGCGGTGCAATAAACATAGTGACTGAAAAGTCGGGCAAAGCGGCTTTAAATGCAGAATTGAGTGCCGGTAGTTTTCATAACTACGGACAATCAATATCGGGTAATCTGGGCAATGACAAGTTTCATTCTTTCGCTTCTGTATCGCACAAAAGTAGTGCTGGTTATATGGCGAATACAGATTTTGATGCATTAAACGCCTTTTCTCAATCGGTGTTGAATACACGAACTGCAGGAAAGTTTGATTTACAACTGTCGGCTCAGCAAAAATCTTTTGGCGCTAATAGTTTTTATTCATTGGCTTATCCCAATCAGTTTGAGAGTTCTAAAACCTTTATGACAGCCCTGAATTGGTCACTTACCAAAGGTCATTTGACTCTGAATGCACAAGCTTCATGGCGCCGTCACCACGACCGATTCGAGTTGTTTCGCGATTTTACAGGAGCTCCTTCATGGTATAAAACGCACAATTATCATATGACGGATGTGGCTGCTGGCAAGGTGTCGGCATCGTACCTGTCGGCGCTTGGTAAAACAACGCTTGGTGTAGAGGCGCGCAATGAGCATATCTACAGCAATGTGCTTGGAACTGCCATTGATTCAATGCGTGCGCCGTTGGAAACAAATGGTTATTTCACCAAAGAAA
>Ga0302292_1002433_pt1 | contig 11155 bp, 12 predicted proteins | sample III_Fen_N2_1_FD_194553 | JGI IMG/M metagenome (GOLD analysis project Ga0302292, IMG submission 194553) | Peat permafrost microbial communities from Stordalen Mire near Abisko, Sweden - III_Fen_N2_1 | ecosystem: Environmental > Terrestrial > Soil > Wetlands > Permafrost | place: Sweden: Abisko...
CATACTTCTAATTCTACCCCCCCCCCCGAGTTTTCAACTAGTACCGTTGTTACAAAAATCCAAAGATCTATATCTACTATGGTATGGCTATTCTAAATCTTTGCCCAAGGAGCATCGCTACACTTTAGGAGGAAAGATAGACATCATTTTAACTGACATGATAGAGGCTATTTCTAGCGCCTCTTTTTTAGTGAAAGAAGAAAAAAAACCTTACATAAAAATGGCTATCAGAAAAGCTGATACGATCAAGGTATTTTTCTTAATTCTTTGGGAAACAAAATCTTTGGACGACAAAAAATATCTAGCCATATCCGAAAAAATTAATGAAATCGGTCGGATGTTGGGCGGCTGGAACGGCCAACTTATAAAACAAAACTCCTCTACTGGAAGGTAGAGGAGAAACGAAGAAAGTTGCGAAACGACGAACGCGAACCCATTGTCACGATTCCACTTGTTGTCAGGCTTGTCATAGTTCGTGTTCAACCAGGAACCATCGTCATTGCGATTCACATTGAGCAGTTTAGGATCGCCGTCAGAATTGCGCGAAGTGTCATCCAGAACACTGCTCCCTGAATACTCAAAAGAGCTGTATCGTATCTGGCATCGTAATGCCTTAACATCTCGCACCAAGTTTCTTAGTTTTAAAATATTCTTACCCCACTCTATCTCCAGCCTTAACCAAAGATACTCTCAAGATAAAAATATTAGCCATGGTAGCGACCAACCTTAGTCAACCGCATATTCACCTTGGCTGTTTCTATTTTAACATAAAATTTTATTTTAAAAAAAGACCTTGGATAGCATTAGCAATCCAAGGTCAAAGGGCAAAGTTCAAAAGTCAAAGGACAAAGAACTAAGCGTTAAGTTCAACTTGCGAAACGACGAACGCGAACCCATTGTCACGAACCCACTTGTGGCCAGGCTCGTCATAGTCCGTGATCAACCAGGAAACATCGCCACCGCGATTCACATAGAGCAGTAGAGGATCGCCGACAGAATCATTGATTGGTTCGTGCATAGCAACGATCCAATAAAGACCCATAGCCTCAATTTCTTCATCCGAGAAGTTTTCGCGAATTAAGCAGGCTACTTCGGCGTTAGGTTTCGTCAGTTTACGGCTTTCGGCTTCGACGCGAATTTTTTTGGTAACGCGGTTACTGTCTTCAAACAACATTCCTTTGAGAATGGCGATCTCGGTAGTTATACCAGAGGTCGGTTTGAAATCTTTCGAGCAGAGCACGCTTTTAGCATAATCACCAACGCGGAAACCTTTCTTTTCCAAACGGGCAATCCATTCGGGACCTGTTGTGCCGTCGGAAGTGACAGACAGATAGATTACTCCATCCTGTTCCCGCCAACTGCGAGTTGGTTCGGAAACTGTCAGTTCACCGCGAAGAAATTTTAATGCTGCGTCGTGTCCGCCAATTTTTTTAACAATAGCGTTCAGTTGACCTGCAGTCAGACTGGCTGATGCGAATTCACTTGTTGTATTCATGATACCTCCTTGCGCTTATTTGCGCTTTTTTATTTTCCTCTAATCCGAGGAGGAACCGTGACCGTTAATGGTCATAGCCAGGAAATGCCTAATATTTAAGCACCTTTTGGCTGTGACCAATTTCGCAAGTTAATTTTCAATGTTCAAATACTTAATTAGTATATCATATAAACTATATTATGTCAATACTAGGGAAATTGGCCTATAATGACTGGCTCAAAAAATAATGCTCTAATATAACAATATTTAACCAACATTAAATAAAATGTCATAATTTTACTCAACTAAATTTTAATGTCTTTTATGATAGATAATTATTTCTCCCGTCTTACTATCCTTAACCACACTCTCAATTTTTGATTTCTCGGTAATTAGTGAATTCTCGTCGAGCGAAAAAGCGACTAAAGGTTTAATACCTCGACCAGCATATTCAAAAGTCCGATGGAGATAACTTATAAATGATCCCGTATAGCGATAACGCCTGATACAGCGGTCAATGTTTTCTTGGATTAATTCACTATAACCTCTAAACGGGCAGATGTTGATATCGTTTTCCATCCATTGGTCTATTAGGTAATTAAGAAAAATAACAGCTTTTTCTCTGGCTAGGAGATTACCTTTCTGAGCGGTTCGTACTAAGCGGATACAGATTAGATCGCAAACTTGTTTATCGCTCTTATCTGCTTGCGACAAGAATGTGTATAATTTATCTTTGTATTTACTCAGTATCTTTTCTAGCTCAATTTTATCCTCATATGGCTCGATTTTGTTTTTAACCTTCACCCCTTTGAACCAAAGTTTTTGATTGTTATGGTCTAAATGGCGGACAACTTCATCCCAATCTGGCTCGCCTAATTCGTTTCTTATATTTTCTATTATAAATTGGTACGAAACTTTACAGCGATATTTTATCCATACAGAATTAAATGAAGTGGGTTGTTTCTTGTTTAATGATCTATTGATATTTTTTATTGTTTTTTCTAGATTCATTGACCCTTTATTTTTTGTCTATTTCTTTCATTTTCTTTTTTAACACTTTTTCTATAGTAAGCGCTGTAATTGATTTTCTGATTAAAAAACATTGATTTTTATTTTCTTCCGGGACGACATAATCTATTAAACTTTTACCGTCTTAGGTTCCGCAATGCATTTGATGTACATAATCCTTGGAGTATTTTCCATTGCTAAATTCGCAGTAATACAATATTTCATCGGTGCCAAGTTGAAAAACATGAGAAGATCCGTGACCATAAAAATAAACTTCTTTAATGCTATCATTTCTCATAATTTCATTAACATCTTCTAGTCCTGCCTGAGTATAAAAAGAAAAATCTGAACCTTTCGTTTTAAGGTATTTGGCTAAAAGCTTTATCTCACTAAAAAAATAATTTGGCTTTACCCAAGCTTCTAATTTTCGCCAGTTAGAATGAGCCAAAACTACTACAGTTTCTTTCGGAGTATTTGTTGAAAACTTTTTTAAGTAATGCTTTACTTTGGCTAGTTGTAATGGATAAACAACTATCCAGATCGGAGATAACAAAATATACAAGAAATCTCTACCAAAATAATACAAACTAAAAAAAGTAATTATAATAAGATGGGCATAAAGCATTAACCATATATTCCTAACGCTTAACAATATAGAAACCAAATAAATAATATAAGCAAAATAGATGAATAGTTTAAATTCAATTTTGTTTTTGTTATCTTTAGGTTTTCTAACGTGATATTTTGTGATTTTTGTCATATTTTTGATATTCGAGATAAATTACCATAGTTTTATATAAAAATCAACGGTATTTGAGTTATCCACCGTTTCTTCTTTAAACTTATCATAAATATGCTATGATATTCTCAGTTAGATAAAAGTACTTTTTTCTACAAATATATTTTTCTTCCCGAGCACTGAATAGGGGGAAAATATAAAATTAACCAACGGGGCTGCCTAAAAGGGTTAATTTTGTGTTTTCTTCACATTTAGTGCTTTTTTTGTTATCAAAACTTTAATTAATTAACAAATATATGAAAAATGAACAACAAAATCTAAACATTAAGTATGTCGCGATTAGCGATTTACATCCTGCTTCTTATAATCCCCGAAAGTGGAATCAAGAAGCTAAAGAACAATTAAAAGAGAGTATCAAACGATTTGGACTAGTCGACCCATTTATCGTTAACTCTACAGCTGAGCGCCCCAATACAATTATTGGCGGACATTTCCGTTGGGCAATGTCTAAAGAGTTAGGGTTTAAAGAAGTCCCTGTTGTCTATATAGACATACCTGATTTAGAAAAAGAAAAAGAGCTTAATCTTAGACTTAACAAAAATCAAGGAGAATTTGATCTCAATCTTTTAGCTGAGTTTGATGAATCGTTTCTTGCTGATATCGGTTTTAATTCTGAAGATTTAGATAAGATTTTTGAAGAAGAAGATGAAGAAGAAATGTTTGACCTACAAAAAGAATTAGACAAACTAAATATTAGCGAGATAAAAGTTCAAAAAGGTGATATCTATGAACTCGACGGCTCACGACTGATGTGCGGTGATTCAACTATTGAAGCAGATATGCTGAAATTAGTTGGGACTGAGAAAATAGATATGGTTATGACTGATCCGCCTTATATTCTTGATTATCTTCACGGCAAAACAAAACACGGTGAAGCAACGACTGGTTTTGGCTCTAAAAAGAATCGTCGCTATTTAGAAACAGAATCATTACCTGATAATTTTACAGAATTATGGATGAATAATGTTGCCAAAGTACAGGCTGATAATTTTTCTATTATTGTTTATGAGAACTGGAAGAATATTAGAATTATTTGGGGCGAGATGGAAAAACATTGGAAGGTTAGAAATATGCTTATTTGGCATTTACCTAACCGCAACCAAGGTTATGCCTCTAAAAATAAATTCTTTTCTAAGTATGACATCGCGATGGTTGGAACTAATAATGAGTTCGCTGGTTTAAATCAAGATAATGAAGATGAGCTATTAGAAAATGAATATGAGTCTGCTCTCTTTGCGATTAGTGGCAAGCCCCAATGGGAATCTTACGAGAAAGGCAAGAAATATTGTCCGACTGATTTTATTGAATTTAAAGCGGCCGACGAAAAATCATCTGGTCAATCTATTATCTTTGGCACTAAGCCTTTAGATATACTTATTCCCTACATTAAAGTTCTGACCAAACGAGATCAATTAGTGCTTGAGCCTTTTGGTGGTAGCGGATCATCTTTAATGGCTTCAGTTAAACTAAGTCGTCGATGCTTTCTGATGGAAAAATCTCCAGTCTACGCCGAGGTTATTTTAAATCGTTGGGCAAAGCTAACTGGCAAAATACCGACTAAAATAAACTAAACGGCCATGGCGGATAATTCTAAAACAATCCGTGATAGACAGATAGCAACAAAAGAGGAAATATTAAAAATAGCCGAAGAAATATCTATCGATTCACAAATATGTAAAAAGGTTGGACTAGGTCGCAGCACTTTTTATAGGTGGCTAAAAGATGATGAAGTTTTTGCTAAAAAATTTGTAGAAGCAACTAGAATGGGCGTCTCATATATATGCGATCGAGCGGAAATCAATATTATTAAGAAACTACTGGAGGGTGACTTAAAAGCAAGTATGTTTTGGTTAAAACATCACCGGGAAGATTACGTTTCAAAATGGGATATACATGGCCACTTTAAAATGGATCATGAATTAAATGAGTTTGAAGTTTTTAATAGAAAACTTTATCCGAAAAGTCAGTTATAAAATCGATATTTTAATAATTAAAAAGAGGCTTTTAAAAAACCTCTTTTTAGCAACCAAATAAAAATTTATTATTTTTTGTTTGTTCTATTATAAGGAGATTGGTTGGTGGGCCTCAGACTAACGCCCAATTGGCTAGCCTTACTTTGAACACCACCAACGGGGCGACCTAATTCAAGACCGATTACTCTTGTTGGAGTGTTTCCTTTAGCTAACTGAGTTAACTTTTTTTCTTCCTGTGGAGTCCATTGTTTACCCGCATTTTTAATATATTTCGGTTTATCCATATATTTAATGATTTATTTTTTAATCTTAATCGACCTTTATTAATACTTATCTAGCGATTAGCGGCAAGTTTTTTAATTCTTGCACATGAGTTATATTAGAAATATAAAGCACAATAATAACTACAATAACAAAAACAGCAATAGTTATAAGTTTTTTATATACACCCGTAAGAATATCTGAAATTACAATTTTTAAATACTTTAATATCTTTTTTATTAACCAAATAATGAATCTAAAGGGCGCAAAAATTATATTAATTATTGTGCTCGTCCAATCAATTTTATTGTTATAATAATATTTAGTCATAACAAATTAATGATATCTCAAACCGCTTCTTTTAAGCTCACTTCTAATTTCAAGATAATCAGGAATTGCCCTTGCAATTAAATTCCAAAACTTTTGCGAATGATTAAATTCCCTTAAATGACAAAGCTCATGGACAATAATATAGTCTACAATTTTACTAGGAAGTAGAGCAATTTTATAATTAAAGTTTAAATTACCCTTTTTAGAGCAACTTCCCCAGCGTGTTTTCTGATTCTTAATATTTATTTTATTAAAGTTACAACCATAGATTTTATTAAATTCACTGACTTTTTGTTCAGCTAAAAGTTGGGCCTGTTGTTTATATTTTAAGTAATCAGCTTCTGTATTTTTTATAATTAAAGATTTATTTAAAGATCTAAAATAATCTAATTTATCAAAAATCCATTGAGACTTCTTAATTAAAAATTGCTCAACTATGTTAGAAGAAGTATTTATTGGGGTCGTAACCACAAATTCAGTATCACAATAGATTGCCAGTCTCATTCTTCGAGCTCGCTTACTTACCTTTAAAGTGTATTCTACTTTTTTATTGTGGAGCTCAATACTTTTCTTCATATACTAGAATTTTCTAATTACAATATCGATTAAACGATTTAGATACTTATTGAAGTCGGAAACTTTTATTTTATTTTTGTAATCTTTTAGAATTAATTCCTGAAGTGTTCTTTTGGCTTCTTTTAAGAATTCTTCACGCTTTGAGGAATCCTGCCAACCATCATCGAGGATATCTGCCAAACGTGCAGCCATCTCTTTGATAAACTCCTTCACTACCAATGAGTCAGATTCGCCAACGAATTCTTCTGAAACTACAAATAAACCGTATTCCCCGAGTGAATAGCCTAATTCCTTAGCCTCTTCAGCTTTAGTCTTTATATCATTCATTAACTCATAATAACGCTTTATTCTTTCCGCTAAATCAATTTGGTGCTTTTCAAATTCTTGACGAATTGCACTCAATCTTTCACTAAACTTTTTGAAGGCTGGGTGAGTATCGATGTTAATTGAAATTTCACGCTTAAGCATTTTCTCAAGATTAAGAGCTTTTTCATCCTCGTTCATCTTATCTAAGCGCTCAAGTGTATAAAGATCATTAACTCGCAACTCACGAAAATTCTTAGTAATACCTTCGTAATCAATTTTCTCTTGAATTAAACTTTTAATTTTACTGCCATATTCAGCTAATGAAAAAGCATCAGTTCCTTCGCTATCTTGAAACTCCTTAACAAATGCTAAATAAAAACTAGTTATCCATTCGAATGTTCTAATATATTTCATTAGGAATGGGTCTGGAGAAAGTATTTCAAACAACAGTTTGAGACGGGAATATTTATCCTTAAAAAACTGCTGTTTATTTTGATTATCAATAAATATCTTTAGACAACGACGAAGATTATCAATGGAAGGGTCTTCAATATTTACACCAACAAATAACTCCATCACCTCATCAACAACCTTAACAAATTCTTTTTTTAATCGCTCTATATCAATCATGGCACTATCAACTATACTTTCATCAAAATTAAGAGCCTCATATAAATTCTTTGTTACTCCATAGTAATCAATAATTTTACCGCAACCCTTATTTGGATAAATACGATTCGTGCGAGCAATGGCTTGTAATAAATTATGATCTCTTAATGGCTTATCAAGGTACATTACCTGTTCAACTGGAGCATCAAAACCAGTTAGAAGCATATCACAAACAAGAAGAAATTTAAGAGGATTATTAGCGTCTTTGAATTGCTCAATAGTTTTCTCTCGTTTCTGTTTATTTGTATTATATTTTTTCAAATCATCACTATCGCTATTCGGGTCACCAGGCGAGTAAACCACTTCCGACCATTCAGCTGGCACTAGCTTATCTAGCATGTCTTTATATTTAGCGGTTGCTTCTCGATCATAACAAACAATCTGAGCTTTAAAGCCGTTTGGTAACACATAAAGCTTATAGTGCTCCACTATATCTTGAATTATGGTTTCCATGCGTTTTTCTAACTTTATTAAAGCCTCTTTTTTGCCATATTTTTTCATCAATAAATCACGCTGACTATCACTTAAGTCTGCCGTCATTTCAGCAAACTGCTTATCCAGATTTTCTTCATCAACAAAAAACTTAGACAACCTTGCTTCGTAAGTAACTGGTAAAGTTGCACCATCATCAATGGCTTGTTGGATAGAATAATAATCTAAATATCTTTCCCCCTCTTCACCAAAGTTGCGATGGGTATTCAAAGTAAGCTTATCGATTGGCGTTCCAGTAAACCCAAAGAAAAAAGCATTCTTGAATGCATTACGCATTTTTATAGCCGCCACGCCCTCATTGTCACGATGGGCTTCATCAGACAAAACAATTACATTTCCATCGATTGCCTCAATGTCTTGCAGTTCATTAAATTTTTGAATTGTAGAAATAAATATACCTCTGTCAGCTCCTTTAATTTTTTTCTCTAAATCTTTTCGAGACTCAACTCTAATTAAATTCTTTCCACCCCACGCTTCAAATTCATCAAAAACTTGTTGGTCGAGATCAATACGATCAATTAGTATAAAAACTTTTGGATTTTTTAACCGTTCATCGAAGCGAAGTTTCCAGGCAGCAAAAAACATAGTTAATGTTTTTCCAGATCCTTGGGTGTGCCATATCAAGCCTTTTCGCAATTCAGCATCTTTAACTCTGTTAACAATTTTATTTGTCGCGTAGAATTGTTGATAACGAGCAATTTTTTTAGTTATACCTTCTTTCTTTTTTTCAAAAACAATAAAATTTTTAATGATATCCAAAACTTGAGCTTTATCTAGCAAATAATACAGAGTTAAATCAAGATCCTCTTCATATTTTTTATCATCATTATGTAAATCTTCACGCCAAGTTAGAAAGTATTGTTTCGGAGAATATGTTGCGCCATAAACAGTCTTTAAACCATCGGTGGAAATATTAAAACAATTAGGTAGAAATAATTTTGGCGCTACTTTTTCATAACGCTTAATTTGATCGATGGCATTCTCAAAATTGACACTGCTGGATGCAGTAGGACTTTTAGCCTCAATATCGCAAATTGGCAAACCGTTAATAAATATCATCACGTCAGGGCGAATGTTTTCCGTTACACCTTCAAAATAGAATTGGTTTGTAATAACAAAGCTATTATTTCCAGGATTATCAAAATCAACAATTTTATAATCACGAAAATTACCAGTGTTTGGATCTTTTAAATTAATACCGTTTCTCATCGCAAGTAAAAAAGCTTCGTTTGTATCTGATTTTTTAACTTCTCTTACAACACTTTGCGCAACGGTATCGTCGATGTCATTTATTTTTTTTACAGCTTCTAAAAGATGGCTGGTTACTATATATTCATTTTCAAAGGTACGTAATTTTGAAAATTCTTCCGCAGGAATATATTCATAACCGAGCTTTTCTCGTATGAATTTTATGACGTGATATTCAATTGTATATTGTTCGTTAAATTTCATATTTATACTTTATCACTTTTTTTATCTTTAACTACCTCATTAATATCAACACCTTGTTTGGACAATGTTTCAATATCTTCAAGGCCAATATTTATAATTTTATTGCCAATGCTGAACTTTCTTGTTTTATCTTTTTCCGTATACGGCTCTTTATAGACCATATCAATCGATCGCAATGAAAACTTTAATAAATCTTCTTTATATTTTTCATCTTTAAACGTATCACTCAACAACTTTGTGTATGATTGTAGAGATAAAGAGGCCGCAAATTTAAACGCATATTTTTCCAAAAGATCACGAGATTTATTATAATTATGAGAGGCGAAATATACATAAAATATTATTGGAGAGGTAAAGGCAAACCTATACCAAAATTTCCAGTCTGTTGGGCGAGCCCAATTATTAATATACTGGGAAAAATAAATACCAAGAACAACTAAAATCAGAATTGCCGTACTAACAGATAAATGCCAAAGCCATTTTGAAGATTCTTTTTCTAAATCTTTTTTTCTTTCATTAAACGAATTAGCCAAACTTACATCCGTAGCAATTTTAAAAGTCTGCTCAATATCATTTTTAAATTCAGAACTTCTTTTCTTCAATTCTTCAATCTCATTTGTCGACACTTCTGATTGATTTTTTAATTTAGTTGTTTGGTCAGCTAAATTTTTTATTTCTCTAAAATTTTCGTCAGCACCAGCTTTCGTTTTTACAATTTCTTCTTTAAGACTAGTCGCCGACCCCATGACAGCGCCCAAACCTGTCTTTTCGTCGTCAATTTTTTCTTTAAGCGGGGTAAAAATCGTTGTATAGTACCCTTCAATTTCCTGAACTTTATCTGTTATAGAATTGCTTTTGGCGTTTATTTGTTCTAGGGACGCTTGGGCGTTAACATTGATTTGATCTATATTATTTTTAATAGAGACTGATTGGTCTAAAAGCGCTTGAAGTCCTGTTTCGCCGTCACTAAGTTTGGATTTTAAATCTGTAAAAACGCCATAATAATTCTCCATCTCTTGGATTTTAATGCCAATAGCGTTCGTTTTTTCTGTAATCTGATCGAGTAATGCCTGTGCACTTGTGCTAACTTGATCGACTTGATTTTTTAAATTAGTAGATTGATCGAGTAATGCCTGTGCACCCGTTTGACTATCCGCTAATTTTGTCCGAAGTTCTATAAAATTATTATAATACAACTCAATCTCTTCTGACTTAGTGGACACGCCAATAGACAGGGCTTCTATTTTTTCCTTATCCTTTTTCGCTATTACAATAAAATCTTCAAGTTCTTTTTTTAATGCCTCTGTGTCTACAGTTTGATTTTTTTCTTGGTCATTTTCCATATATTTTACTTATTAATTACTCTCACTTTGCCGCTTAATAAATCATGCACTAAACCATGTTTAAGTTTGTTAAGATTATCTTTTATCTGGTTATATTTTTTTACTTCACTTTCCACCGAAGAAATAACTTCAATTAATTTTTTTTGCTCCAATATAGACGGTATTGGTATCTCAACATTTTCTAGCTTTTGAATCGTAAGTGCTTTTTGACTTGAACCTCCAGCTATACTATTTAATTTATCCCTATAAAAACTAGAGCCAAGCATCATTCTTAAATACTCTGACAAGACAGAGTCGTTAATTTTTCTAATCCATACGGAGTTGCCATCTTTGAAATAAAAAACTTCATCTTTAACCATGTACACGTCTCCGATTGTGCCCACTGCGGTGATTAATATATCTCCTTTTTTAGGAGCACCAAAATGTTTTTTAAAAAAATTTAATTTTTATATTGATATATATAGAGGATTAT
>Ga0302292_1002434_pt1 | contig 11155 bp, 6 predicted proteins | sample III_Fen_N2_1_FD_194553 | JGI IMG/M metagenome (GOLD analysis project Ga0302292, IMG submission 194553) | Peat permafrost microbial communities from Stordalen Mire near Abisko, Sweden - III_Fen_N2_1 | ecosystem: Environmental > Terrestrial > Soil > Wetlands > Permafrost | place: Sweden: Abisko...
ATCTCAAATTGAGTTCTATGCAATAGATCTTAACGTGCATTCATTGAATCTTATTGACGGAGAAGATGCCGGTCTGGCAAAACTTGAAATAAGTGAAGCAGAAAAACATGGCACAATAAGACATTCTGCCTCAGTTTATGATCTAGATAATAACCGGATTGTTCCTGGTCTGGGTCACGCCGGCCCACGCATAATTAATTTCGCAAATATTTTAAAATATAATTATATTCCTCTTGCCGATACAATAAAATTGATTCTCGATGTGGTAAAGGAAGCACTGGGATCGCCGGTTGAGATTGAATTTGCAATCGACCTGAATAAGGATGCCGGTGGCAGGGCTTCATTCTATCTTTTGCAAATTAAGCCGCTCATCGGTAATGCCGAAGATTATAATATTGAAGAAGATAAAATAGAAAAGGAAGATGTTATTGTATTTTCGGAAAAAGGAATGGGCAACGGATTAATTAACGACATCACCGATATTATTTATGTTGACACAGAATTGTTTGATAAATCGCGCACAAAAGAAATGGCCGATGAAATAGAACAATTAAATGAAATAATGAAAAAAGAAAACCGCAAATATATCCTCATTGGTCCTGGAAGATGGGGAACACGCGATCCATGGATTGGAATTCCTGTCAACTGGCCACAGATATCAAATGCAAAAGTGATAGTAGAAACCAGCCTCGAAGATTTTCCGCTTGATGCTTCATCCGGTTCGCATTTTTTCCATAATGTCACTTCAATGAGCATTGGTTATTTTTCTGTGCAGCCTGAACTTGGTAATAGTTACATCAATTGGAAATTACTAAACAAACGTACCCCCGTTAATAAAACGAATTTTTTCAGGCATGTAAGATTGAAAACGCCATTGGTTGTTAAAATGGATGGCAAAAAAAGAATGGCTGTAATTTCTGTTAACTAAAATAATCTACCTGACGAAAACTAATTCAAAACCACATGAGAAAAGTTAAGGATATAAAGAAATTTTATTTTTCAGATACGCCATTTGATAATCTGATGACAAAACGCATCATAAAAGTATTACTCGTTTGCAGTAAATATGATGCTTTCGTTTTGGAAGGAGATGGAAGGATTGAAGAAAGGATATTTAATGAATATATAGCTCTCAATCTAAGATATCCACCTAAAATTGTTCAGGTTTCAAATATTTTGGAAGCTCATCGTATTTTAAGTAGTGAGCCTATCGACCTTGTTATTACAATGCTTGATCTGGGGGATGTGGATGTGTTCAGATTTTGCAAACAGATTAAGGAGCAATATCCTGAAAAGCCGATTGTATTGCTGACAGCATTTTCAAGGGAAGTTTCGTTACTGCTTGGCAGTGCTGATATGAGTTCTATCGACTATGTATTTAGCTGGCTGGGGAATGCCGACATAATGCTGGCTATAATTAAATTAATCGAGGATAAAATGAATGTCGAACATGATGTTCATGAAGTTGGCATTCAAACTTTTCTGCTTGTTGAAGATTCGGAGAGATTGTATTCGAGTTACCTCCCTTTCATATATAAACTCATATTTAAGCAATCGCTTAAATTTATGACTGAAGGATTGAACGAGCATCAAAAAGTGCTCCGGATGCGCGGGAGACCTAAGATATTGCTTGCAACAAATTTTGAAGAAGCAAATTTATTATATGAAAAGTATAAAAATAATCTGCTGGGAATAATTTCGGATATCAGCTTTAAAGTAAATGGAATTATTGATAAAACTGCTGGTATACATTTCTGCGAAATTGTAAGAAATGAAAATCCTGATCTGCCTTTTCTTCTTCAATCGTCGGAAGCAGAAAATATTACTTATGCAAGGGAACTTAAAGTTGATTTTATTGATAAGAATTCCAAAACCTATTCCAATGATCTTAAAAATTTAATTATTAATAATTTCTCCTTCGGCGATTTTATTTTTCGAAATCCTATTACAAAAGAAGAAATACTTCGCGTAAGTGATTTAAAAAATCTCCAGGACAGGTTATTTGATATTCCTGATGACTCCTTTTTTTACCACATCAGCAATAATCATTTTTCAAAATGGCTTAACGCAAGGGCTATATTCCCGATAGCGGAAATGTTCAAGGTATTGAAGCCAGAGGATTTCAGTGATGTTGATGAAGTGAGGCGCTATATATTTGATGCAATCGCACGTTACCGGATTACAAAAGGACGGGGAGTTATTGCCGATTTTTACAAGGATAAATTTGACGAATATTTAATTTTCACACGGATAGGAAGTGGCTCCATTGGCGGAAAAGCACGTGGGTTAGCATTTATTGACTCGCTTTTGAAACGAAACAGAATGGTGGATAAATATGATGATATTATCCTCACCATTCCGCGAACGGTTGTTCTCGGAACTGATGTTTTTGATGAATTTATGGAGGACAATAACCTTTATAAAATTGCACTTTCGGAACGAAGCGATGAAGAAATTCTAAACCAATTTATAAAAGGCAGGCTTCCCTTCCGCATTCATGAGGACTTATTTGCTTTTCTTGCTGTTGTAAAAAAACCTATCGCAATCCGATCTTCCAGTTTGTTGGAAGATAGCCACTATCAGCCATTTGCCGGGATTTATTCAACGTATATGATTCCAAATATTGTTGATGATGAAAGATTAATGATCGAAAAGCTCAGTATTGCAATAAAGAGTGTTTATGCTTCAGTTTATTTTAAAGGGAGCAAAGCATATATGACAGCTACAAAAAATGTTATTGATGAGGAGAAAATGGGAATAATCCTGCAGGAAGTATGCGGACAGCAATATGGAGACCGCTTCTATCCTGTTATTTCAGGTGTTGCCCGTTCAATAAATTTTTATCCAATCGATCCTGAAAAACCGGAAGACGGGATAATGAACGTAGCCCTTGGACTTGGAAAATACATTGTGGATGGAGGGAATTCATTACGAATTTCTCCACGCTATCCTAAAAAAGTACTTCAGTTATCCTCACCGGAAATGACAATGCGCGAAACCCAGAAGTATTTTTATGCACTTGATCTGAACAGTGAAAGTTTCAAGCCAAATGTGGATGATGGAATAAACATTCTTAAACTCCCGATCCGCGAGGCTGAAAAAGACAATTCAATTAAATACGTTGCTTCAACATTCGATTTTGAAAGCAATATGATTCGTGACGGAATCCATCATGAAGGTAAAAAGCTGATTACATTTTCAAATATTCTCAACCATAATACATTTCCGCTGGCATCAATCATGGCTGATGTTTTACAAATTGCACAAGCCGAAATGAACAAACCTGTGGAAATAGAATTTGCAGTTGACCTCGATGTTCCTGACGATGAGCCTCAGATATTCAATCTGCTTCAGATTCGGCCAATTGTTGATCAGGATCAGGTAATAAATGAAAATCTTGATGAAGTGAATATTGAAGATACTATCCTCTTTTCCAATTCGGCCCTTGGCAATGGTATTATTGATGATGTCTGCGACATTGTTTACATCCGTCCCGAAAAATTTGAAGCTGCCCGTAATACCGATCTTGTGAACGAAATAGCTGTAATTAACGATCGCTTTCTGGAGGAAGGAAAAAATTACATTCTTATTGGCCCTGGCCGCTGGGGTTCGAGCGATCCATGGCTGGGGATTCCTGTTAAATGGCCCCAGATTTCGGCTGCCAGGCTTATTGTGGAGTCGGGACTTTCCCATTATCGTATCGATCCAAGCCAGGGGACTCACTTTTTTCAAAACCTGACTTCTTTCAGAGTTGGCTATTTCACTATAAATCCCTTCAATAAAGATGGTTTTTTTGATCTGGACTATCTTGCAAAGATTCCTGCTTATTATGAAGATGACCACATACGCCACCTTCGTTTTGCTAATCCTCTGGTTATTAAGATTGACGGGCGCAAGAATAAGGGTTTGGTGCTGAAAGTAAGTTGATAATCTTTTAATGATTCATATTATTGAAATTGGCGCCATAACTAAAACTATATTTTTTTCTTTCAGGACCTCATCCAACATAATTCTTTAATTTTGTCATGTTATTCAAATAACAATGCTAAAGCAGCAAAAGTATTGTATAACTATTAATACATAAAAACATGAATTTAGAAAAAGTAATGAGTAACCTGGAGAAGAAACATCCGGGGGAAGTGGAGTATCTTCAGGCAGTACGCGAAGTACTCGAATCACTCGAAGACGTATTAAATGAAAACCCTCATTTTGAAGCAGCCGGAATCATCGACAGGCTTGTTGAACCTGACAGGATTTTAAGTTTCAAAGTTCCCTGGGTTGACGATAACAACAAAGTACAGGTTAATCTTGCTTACAGGATTCAATTTAATGGAGCTATTGGCCCTTACAAAGGCGGACTTCGCTTCCACCCTAGTGTAAACCTTAGTATCCTGAAATTTTTAGGTTTCGAACAAATCTTTAAAAACAGCCTGACTTCACTGCCAATGGGCGGAGGAAAAGGAGGTTCTGATTTTGATCCAAAAGGTAAGTCAAATGGCGAAATAATGCGTTTTTGCCAATCATTCATGCTTGAGCTTTGGCGCTTCATAGGCCCGGAGACTGATGTCCCTGCAGGAGATATAGGTGTTGGCGGTCGTGAAATCGGCTTCCTGTTTGGCATGTATAAAAAACTGGCTCAGGAACACACAGGTGTTCTCACAGGTAAAGGTATAAACTGGGGCGGAAGTCTTGTACGCCCGGAAGCAACCGGCTTTGGCGCTGCTTATTTTGCAAATGAAATGCTGGCCACAAAAGGTGATTCCTTTAAAGGTAAAACCGTTTGTATCTCTGGTTTTGGAAATGTAGCCTGGGGCGCTGCCCTTAAAGTTACTGAACTTGGTGGCAAAGTGGTCACAATCTCCGGCCCTGATGGATATATCTATGATCCTGATGGGATCTCCGGAAATAAAATCGACTATCTGCTCGAACTCCGTGCTTCAAACCAGGATATTGTAAAGCCATATTCTTATGAATTCCCCGGAGCACAATTCCACCAGGGTAAACACCCTTGGGAAGTTAAGTGCGATGTAGCAATGCCTTGTGCTACACAAAACGAACTGAACAAGGAAGATGCTTTAAACCTTGTGAAGAACGGTTGTATGTGTGTTGCTGAAGTAGCCAATATGCCTTCTACTGCTGAAGCTGTAGAAGTTTTGCTAGGCAGCAAAATTCTATTTGGGCCTGGTAAAGCAGTTAATGCTGGTGGTGTTGCCACTTCAGGACTCGAAATGTCGCAGAACTCAATGAAACTGAACTGGTCAGCAAAAGAAGTTGATAGCAGACTTCATGAAATTATGAAGAATATCCATAGTTCATGTGTTAAGTACGGCAAACAACCCGATGGTTATGTAAACTATGTAAAAGGTGCCAACGTTGCAGGATTCCTCAAGGTAGCCAATGCAATGCTCGACCAGGGTATAATTTAGGTTTTTGTTTGGTTAATTATCATGGGCTGCTTCAGATTTGGGGCAGCCCTTTTTTATGACAAAAGAGGCTGTCGTCAATGGCAGCCTCTTCTGTTTACTTCTTAAGTTTGATTATTTCGTAATACTTATTTTACTAAAAACTTTATTATCTCCACTGCTCAGCAGAAGTGTGTAGATACCGGCCTGTATGCCTTTCAAATCGATGAAGGTTGAATAAGTACCATCAATCAGGACATGTTCCTGTTTCCAGATCACAGCACCAGGATTATTAAACAGCTCCAGCTTATATTCTGCTTTCTGCAAAGCATCGATATGGATGTTAAATTGTCCGTTGCTTGGGTTAGGATATATCTTGATTGTTTTGTTTGAAGAAATATCGCCGATGTTCTCATGAACCTGCCCTGAAATTGTAATCAGTAGTGAGTCCATTACAGTCGTGTCCTGCACCGAAACGGCTTTAGCCCAAACCGTACCATTATAACTTGCAGTAACAAGTCCTGAAGCACTTATATCGGCTGATCCGGTTCCGGGAACAATGCTCCATGTTACCTCCTGCGAAGCAGCATGCGGAAATACGTTGGCAACCATCTGCAATGTTCCGGCGGATTCTGTTATAGTTGCAGGAACACCTCCAAAGGTGGCTACGTCCATACCAAGGAGACCTCCTATTGAAACGGCTTGTGTGTAACCTAATTCACCTGAGCCGCGGTCTTCTGTCCATACGGCTGCAAGCAGGTCAGTACCTACATGGGAAAACCCGAAACGCCCTTTGCCTGATGTGGAAGTGGTTGAACTGATTACCACACGGTCGCCGGGCCATACAAAGTTCCCATCGGCATCGAGCCGGGTAGCATAAATCCGATAATCATTATCATAGGACATAAACATCGGGTTATCTTCAATTACATATAGATCACCAGCCTGCGTATCACGATTGGCAGTGACGGGATAAACTACTTTGCCCTGGTTGGTAAATTGCCTTGCGCCTGTACTCTTAAGATATTTCTGTATGTAAACGCCATATAAGGTCTGGTTCGGATCGGTGAATGAACAAACGGCCCATACGTAAGGCGAGCCTGGTTGCAGGTTGATGCTTGTTTCCATCTGGTAATAATCGGAACTGCCGGTGCTGGTATTGAAATTTGTTCCATTCATTCCATAGGGAATTGTTCCGTCGGGATTGATACGCTGGAGGAAGGAATTGAAACGGAATCCGGTAGAACTGTAATACCCGTAGTAAGTCGTGTCAGCATCTGCTACGATAGAATAATAGCGATAGCCGGCAGTGGTTTGATTGCCGATCTGCAAGGGGGAAAAGAGGGCGGTACCCGAGTTGCTGAATTGCTGGGCATAGAGAACTGTGGATATGCCACCTGCGTTCTTCTGGTAAACCATTGTGAATTTATTGTCGAGGTTGGCTACAATCTGGCCGCGGGTTGTGGTGCTGTTGCCTACTTTAACCGTGATGGGTGTTGCCCATGCAAGGGTTCCGCCCGTTGTGATCTTTTGAAGCTTGAGGGTGTTGCTCGTGGATTCGTTCCAGCAGGAAATTACTTCGCCATTGGGCAAAGCACATGAATTGGGCGCAAGGCCCTGGCCGAGGATTACTCCGTTCGGGCTCCAGAGATGGGTGCCGGCCTGTGATATTTTATACAATACGGCCTGCATGCTTCCCGAGCGTTCGTCCTGCATGCTGATGATAAGGTTGTTATCGTTATCCGCGCAAGCGTTAAATACAAATGTGGCAGTGCCGGAGGGCTGATCGCTTACGAGCATACCGTCGGGGCCGAGAAGTTTGTTACCTGCTTCATCCAGGAGCTGGGCGCGCATGTCGTAGTTGCTGGTGTTTGCGTGATAAAAGGCAATCCATATTTTGCCGTCACTGGTGGGGGCAACCTGCATATCGGCCAGGGGAAGCCCCGAGATTTCGAGGTTTTGGGCCGGGTTCATGCTCCATTGGGCCATAAGCCTGAGGGAGGGGATGGTAAAAAACAGCGTTAACGCAAGTAAAAGGATAGATTTTGTAAAGTTTTTCATGGCTTGGGGTGTTTATGTTGTGATGTAATGAAATGAGAGGTTTAAGTTCGTAAGAACAAAGTTAAGCACTGGAAGGGATTTATTTTAAAAAAGTTTAGAAGGAATGTAATTCAACAGCCGAAAGTTCTATATATCCAGTATAATTAATTTATTATTTGTTAAATTAAACAAATGATGAATGGATCAGTTAATATACTCATGTTAAATATTGCAACAGACTAATCCGCGATGTATTATTAAAAAGTGGACATATGAAATCTGAAGGATCTGAAAACAGGAATTGGTGGAGCACAGTGCCGGGCACTATAACAGCATTTGCCACACTCATAACAGCCGTTGGTGGTTTGATAGTAATACTGAATACAAATGGCTGCCTGAAGAGTGAAGAAATTAAACAGGTTCCTATAAAAACAGAACCAGTAATAAACTACGATAGTATTGCAACGGCATTGGCAACCCAATGGGTTGAAGATATAAAAACTAAGAATTTGGATGAGTTGGTTACTAACTCTTCTGTTCCCTATTATGCTGACCATTCTATCTTAACTTCATTGTCAAAGGTTCGTGATTACTTTGACATAATAATTTCAGGAGGTAACCATCTGAGTGACTTAACTAGTCTTAAAGTCTATAAATCATCTGTACTCCAAGCCAAAGGATTTGATCCCTCAAGCGACAGAATTTTCAAAAATCTGAACCTTGAGGCTGACCCATATATTGCAGTTCTTGGTTTTAGTGGTGAATATACAGAATTAGTCTTTCGCAGAACAGGAAAAACATTGAAAATTGCCGGGTTTTGGAATTAACCTTATTTTAGAATTATTTGTAAAGTACAAAGGATAGTACTGAATACTATTTATTCCCTTGTAGGGATAATATAGCTTTTTATTTTGCCTAAGTTGTATCCTTAATCCAATAGTTTAAGACTTGCTCAAGCTGAATTAATTCAGCTTAGTTGTTAGCGATTTGATAAATATCTAGAAACAATTTGAAAAAAAAGTTAATAAATCTGTAACAATGTTATTTGGTTGTCGTCAATAATATAAACCAAATAAAAATATGTGTTATGAAAAAAGTAATGTTATTAGTCTTGTCAATAATGATGTTGTACGGACTTAATGCTGTGGCCGGTGAATCAATAAGCTATGTAAAAACCGATGGCAATATTTATTTTGGCCAGAAGGTAAAAGTTGGAATTTCAAAAACGAGGATCATCGCATCGGATGGTACTGTAGTAAAAATTCCAAATCACAAAGTGGAAGCCTATATGCAGGATTCGCATTTATTCGAACTTATGCCAGTAAGCTACAATTCAGCAGCAAGCGTGAAGATGGATCTTTTGGAGAAAATAACTTTAAAGGATGGACTGGCTCTTTACCGCTCTGCTACTATAAATGATGATCTATCAGGATTTGATTATTATGTTTACAAAGATGGTAAATTATACCTGAAGTGCTCTAAATTAAGTACTGAAAGTGTGCTTCAATTTTTTGGAATTAATAAAGTTTCGTAAATTGAAACATAGAACTTAATCAGGAGAATTTCCGCTTTTTATCAAATCTGTTTTTAACGCAAAGATGGGCCCTTCGGGCTCTATTTGCGTTTTACTTTTTATATTTATTTTATTATTCCAAGAGCATTTTAATTTTTTCCTTCCTGATATTCCTGCCCTATTTATTGGCCAAAACAGACTAGTGTTAGAATTATACAATTGAGCAGATGTTATTTTTAGGTGGCCTGGTTTTGAAAAATATTATTAGGTTTTAGACTGCTATTTCGGAAGGCTTAGTCGGAAACTAAACTTAGCGGTGGTGGTTGAAGACTAAGCTGAGTAGGGGCTTTCTTTTCTTTCTTACTTCTTTTGCTTGCCCAAAAGAAGTAACAAGAAAAGGGCAAAAAAACGATGCTTCCACGCATGGGCCGCCCCCTTCCCCGCCGTTTTTTTGGCCAACGCACATAGAGGATTTAGAAGTTGTGAGTTGGGAAGATATGGTTTATTAAATGATTTAGTTTGAAGTATATCAGCGGTCAGGAGACCGCTGTTTCGGAAAGCATTGTCAGGAGATTATGTATAGCGGCGGTGGATGAAGACTAAGCCGATCGAGGACTTTTTTTGTTGTGTTCTTATATTACAGTCAGAGCCTGAAAGATAAGGCGACCGAGGCACAGCCACGGCCGAACGGCGGTATTTCTTAGTATGTATTATATTCAAATTGCATCAAATTGCCACCGTTATCGCTAATTTTGGAAGGGAAGCCCCAGGAATTGAGTTCAAGGATACTGAAATTATGATTATAGATTTGGCCAGAATGTGTGTTGGTTATTTGTATACAATTGTTTACCGATCTTTTATACGTTTCGAAATCGTAAGTAATAAAAGGGTATTGCCATGGGAAGTGCATCGCACCAAAGTAATTTGGTGTATTGTCGTAGGTGTAGGTTGTTACTTTCGAGCCACCCAATGCATGCAGCGTTTCTTTTACCAGATTTCCCTGAGCGTTCCATTCATATAGGGTTGTATCTCCAGCATAATATTCGGAATATTCCTTGAATTGTGTTTCATACATTTTAAGAAAATTATTACTATCATAAGTATAAATGAACAACTGGTCATAGAATGTCACGCTGTCTACTAATCCATTGCTACCAATTTTATAAAAGAGCGTATCGTTACCAGTTGTCTGATCCATAATCTCAAACGTGGTTCTATATTGAAGTACACCGTCAAGGTAATGGAATTCATAGTAATAATTGTTTCCCCGTTGAGCCCGAGATAAGGTTCCGTCACTGTTGTAAGAGAATGTGCCGATATCAGCACCTTCCATTATTTTAGTTAAACGTTTATTATTATCATAAGTCATAAGCATTGTCCCAGAGTAATTTCCATTCGAATAGAAAGCCAATTTTGTAAGATATACATCCGAGACATTGGGTACTGGTTCTTTGTCTTTTTTACATGAATACAGACTTAAGCATATAGCTAATAATGAGAGAAGAGCGGGATAATTTTTCATCGACAAGTCTTTTACAAAATAGATAAACAGGCGAAATTTACGTACAAAAAAAATAATATCCAATGAATTGAAATTTAAATAAAAGTTTCCTCTTTCTTTGTCAGAAATTATATATCCACCTTCTAACTAAATATCTTCGTTGGCTTTTGTCTGAACCACAACAGGGCAAAAAAAACGATGCTTCCACGCACGGGCCGACACCATCCACGCCATCATTTTGGGACTACGCACATAGAGGATTTAGATTTTTAAGTTGGTAGTTATAAACAGCTTGATTGAAAAGGCTTAAGTTGTAAACTTCAGCTATCGGAGATTTTTTTGCTTAAATACATGATATTTCGATTTTCTTTCAATATCTTTGAATCCATTCTTCTCGTTAGCTCGTGTCAGCTGTTCCTGCTACTCTAAATTAGCTCTTTTTGATTATGGTGAATAATGAATAAACAGGAATAAATTAAGTGATTGAAATGGATTTAATAAGACAGTTGAAAACTGCAGCATTTATAAGGTACAAATCACAGAATGAGCAAGCGAGTTATGGCAGAAAAAGATAATTGCAAATTATCTGATATTCAAAGCGGTATTGCAAATGCCGCTTAGCGGGGTATTTATTAAAGTAAATAATAAAATTTATACAGAATATGAGCATAAGCGATTTCAGATGGACTAATAATTTTG
>Ga0302292_1002445_pt1 | contig 11126 bp, 13 predicted proteins | sample III_Fen_N2_1_FD_194553 | JGI IMG/M metagenome (GOLD analysis project Ga0302292, IMG submission 194553) | Peat permafrost microbial communities from Stordalen Mire near Abisko, Sweden - III_Fen_N2_1 | ecosystem: Environmental > Terrestrial > Soil > Wetlands > Permafrost | place: Sweden: Abisko...
ACAACCCTTTTATACTATAGGATAGTGGCGGTACATGTACAGATTACAACTATATCTTTATCATTCAGCTTGGGAAGTGAGTCAGCTGAAACTAGCAAGCAGTCACTACTCCCATAAATACAGGATGTATCAAAATCCATCGGCAGTCTCGTAAATACGGGATATCTCAAGCTCGATATGAATAAAGGAATAAATAATAAACATTGTAAAACTTTATTTCTATCTTCGAAACCTACTATGTAACTCTTTGCAAACCATTACATAGTAAGGTAATAAATAGATAAATACAGTTTTTTATAATTTATTTCCTAACATTTCTTTTAGCAAAAAAGTTTTAGATAAAGATTTTTTTTCTATCTATAAATTACAAGAACATTTGTAACTACCAGGCTCAATAAACACATGTAGTGGAAAACAATAACACCAGCCCGGCTTATGAAGAATGAATAAAAACCTGTATCTCTTCTGACGGATTACATAGTAATTACCATTGTTTCTTAAAAAATGACCCGGTTATATCGACCCATTTTTGCACTCCGCCACGCCATAAAGCCTGCTGTTTATTAACACTTAAAGACATGATGGATAATCATTTATAATTATTACCTTTGCCGCTTCTTATATCAGAGCCTGTTTAGAGTTGTTTGCCTGGATTACAAACGGTTACCGTTTACGGCTCTCCTGTTCTAGAAAAGGATACCTGTCATCATGAATTTTGTACTAATTTCCAACTAACAATTTTACACTATACTAATTTAAATAACAATTTTTTTTATGAGAAAACTCACTATTATTTTATGCCTTCTGGTAGCCATGATCGCAAAGTCGCAAACTAACCTTCAGGTGCTGTACGATTTTGGAAGCCAACGTAAGTATCTGACCACTACCGTCGAAATGTTTAAACCGGATAAATGGGGTACCAATTACCTTTTTGTCGATATGTATTTCAACGGGGGTACCCAACATCACCCTTCCACCGCCTACACCGAAATTGCCCGTACCTTAAAGTTCTGGAATGGCCCGTTAAGTGCCCATGTTGAATACAACGGCGGTTTATTTTCGGTAGGCAATTCCTATCTCCCGATTAACAATGCCTGGCTGGGGGGTGTCGACTATGGCTGGCACGATGCATCTTTCAATAAATTCCTGAACTTTAAAGTGCTTTACAAATACATACAGGGTAAAAACCCGGCTTCCTTTCAACTTACCGGAGTGTGGAACCTGAATTACTTCAGTAAAAAACTTACCGTTTCCGGGTTTGCCGATTTCTGGAGAGAAGACAACCTGAATTTCACCAACGGAAGTGGCGATCCCATCACTCCTTCCAGAACGGACTTTGTTTTCATCACCGAACCTCAGTTCTGGTACAATCCGACCGAACATCTATCATTGGGTGGCGAAGTACAGATTGCCAGCAACTTCAGTGCAGTCAACGGATTTAAAGTGGCTCCGAAATTAGGGGTGAAATGGAATTTCTAAATCAATAAAATCAAACGGATATGTTAGAAAAAATATTTAAGCTTAAAGAAAACGGGACGACCATACGGATCGAGATCATTGCCGGTATCACCACGTTTATGACTATGGCCTATATCCTGTTCCTGAACCCAAATATTTTAGGGGTTACCGGGATGGATAAAAATGCCGTGTTTTTTGCAACGGCTATTTCGGCCGGATTTGTAACCATTGCCATGGGACTGGTTGCTAACTTCCCAATGGCGTTGGCTCCCGGCATGGGGCTCAATGCGCTTTTTGCTACCGTGGCACTCGCCGGAGTAGGCATGCCCTGGCAATCTGCCCTCGGGGCGGTATTTATTTCAGGATTAATTTTTATCCTGTTGACCGTTACCAAGGTTCGTCAGATTCTGGTTGTAGCAGTACCCAACTCGCTGAAAAATGCAATCACTGTGGGTATCGGACTGTTCATCACCATCATCGGTTTCAAACTCTCCGAAATTATGGTGGTTACTGCTAAGGTAATCCCTCCTACCCTGGAAGCTTTATCGAAAGGTGCAGCCCCCACCACGCTGAAGTTCTTCGAATGGAATATCGGAATGGGAAGTTTCACCAATCCATCCATGGTACTTTGCCTGATCGGACTGGCTATGGCGGCTATCTTAATGTCGTTGCACGTCAAAGGTTCCCTGTTGATCAGCATTGTTGTTGCCACCCTGATAGGCATCCCTATGGGCGTTACGGTGATTCCTGCTCATTTCACATTTTTCAGCCTCCCCGATTTCAAGCATTTGGCCGTTGGAGCCCTGGACATCAAAGGAGCGTTGAATATGGGCATCTGGACCGTGATTTTTACCTTTACCTTTGTTGAACTGTTCGATACGTTCGGAACACTGGTCGGAACCGCCACAAAGGCCGGACTGATCGATAAAGAAGGAAAATCACCAAAAATCGGGAAAGCCATGTTGGTGGATGCGATCGGCGTATCATTCGGTGCCTTGATGGGTACCAGTACAGTAACTACCTATGTCGAAAGTGCTGCCGGTATCGGCGAAGGCGGACGTACCGGATTAACAGCAGTTACCACCGGTGTATTGTTCCTGTTAGCATTGGTTCTTGCACCACTGGCCGGAATCATCCCGAGTGCTGCCACAGCTCCCGCATTGATCATTGTCGGTGTGCTGATGGCCTCCTCGATTGTCGAAATCGATTTCAACGACTTTACCGAAAGCTTCCCTGCATTCCTTACCTTTATCCTGATGCCGTTGACCTACAGCATTGCCAACGGTATTGCCGGCGGTATTGTGGCCTACGTATTGCTGAAAGTCGTTACCGGAAAAGCTAAAAAGGTACATTGGATGATGTATTTGCTTTTTGTGTTGGTGGTGGTACGCTACATTTTCCTGAGCGAATAATCGATTTATTGGAGTAACTGAAATTTTCTACAAGAGGCGGTCTGATCTACAGGCTGCCTCTTTTGTGTTTTCAGCATGCTTTGTGTTTTTATCCTGAATTGATGCTTTATCGTGTTTATTTCCTATCCCGGACTGACCCCACCTATCCCCTGCCTCTTCCAGTTATTTTCTGCTTCCCTCCGCCTTAGCTCCACCTTTCGTTTGCATCCGGTTCTGTTTAAAACAAAAAACTACTAAATTCAAATGAATACCTGATCAATATATAATCAATTCTTATATAAAATTTGCTTATTAATTGCTTTTATATTGATTATATATTGATTATATACTGATTATATCAAAATGGGAAGCGAACGAAAAGCAGACGTAAGGCGGAGCAAACGGGCAGTAAAAAAAAGTAGTGACTTTCGGGAAAAAATGAAATCAATATCGATTGTCAATTTACAAAGCTGGATGAAAATTTAGAAGCAGAGTGAATAATCTGCCTCAGAGTTGTCCTTTAATAAAGGAAAAAAAGGTGTTGCATATTGCTTGGTATCCAGAATTATCGGAATGATATTCCTTCTTTTTGTACTATAATAATTTGTAAATCTATAAATATATATTAAAAATGTTTTATTATATTTGCAAATATTAAATTCAAAAGTAATCGAGATTAAATATTGTCTCACAAGCCCTTTATTGTTCTTGTGTATTGTTGATTTTCTGTTAGTTACTTGTGCTTTCAATAGTGTCACATTAAATAAACCTGGACGAGAAAGTACAATTTCGTAATGGAACCACGAATGTGTACGTGTATGATGCTTCAGGAGTGAAGCACCAGGCAAAATACAGATATTCCAAAAGTACTTCGCTGATACCGCTTGGAGAAACTACTACGGAGAATTCGCTGGCTTCATCTTTCCAAACCGACTATTGCGGAAACTATGTTTACGAGAAATCAAATACGGTAAACCCTATATTGATTCGTATCCTGACTCCCGATGGATATATATCCACTGATTCTGGTATGATCAGTTACCTGGGGAATTGGAATTATACTTATTTCCTGAAAGATCACCTTGGAAATACGCATGTGAATATTACCAGTGATTATCTCTCGAAAAATACCTCCAAAACGTATGCAGCCTCCAATCTAATTGATTATTTTCCATTCGGTTTGGAGCGAAACAATACAGGACAATCAAGTGGCGGGCCATTTGACTCCGGAACAAACCCCTACCTGTTTAATGGCAAGGAAATCGACCGGATGAACGGACTGAATGAAAACGATTATGGAGGACGATGGTATGATCCTGCAGTTGGTGGATGGTCGAGTGTGGATCCACTGGCGGAGAAATATTACTCGATTTCACCGTATGCGTATTGCTTGAATAATCCTGTTAAATATCTTGATCCTGATGGCAAAGAAGTCTGGTTGTCATATACTTTTAACGATGGTAGAACTGTTACAGCACAATATAAAAATGGAGGATTATATAACTCAGATGGTTCTAAATATCAAGGTGGAAATTCTTACATTCTTAAAACTGGGCAACAATTAAGTCAGCTTCAGAGTGTAAGTAAAGAAGTAAAAGGAATTGTTTCGTCTTTAGCTAACGATGATAATATACATTCCATTACAAACGTAGATGCTGCAGATCCTAATGAAGAAGGAAATTCTAATCGTTCTGTAAATATCGCAGATGACGGTATCATAAAAGGTGTGACTGAATCCAATAACACTATAACTAAGTACGATCCGGATGCTACAGAAAATGTTGCAGGAGATAAACGAGATCCAAAAGTTGGTCTAGCTCACGAGTTAAAACATGATTACGATAGATCAAATGGGGGATTAAGGAAAGGTACTACAAAGAATGGAATTAAAAATTATGAAGTTGACGCTGTAAATGTAGAGAATCAAGTTAGAAAAAAAACTGGTGACCCTCAAAGAACTACTTATGGAGTAAAAAAAATACCTAAAGAAGATTTAAAATGAAACATCTAAAACAAACTAGTTTGGTATTAATTTTGATTGGATTAATACTCATAATTACTAACTTCATCTCATGTATTGAAAGAAACAAACTTCCACAAAAGAACTTGAAAGACTTTAGAGCTGGAAGTTCATTTGTTTTTTTTAATGTTGAAAATAAAAAAAACTCACACATAGCTGTAATTGAGAATAATTTATTTTACGACATTATTCAAAAAGAATATAACTGGGGAAAGCTTGAATATACAATAAGAATGAATAAATTAATTAGTAACAAAAGAGCTTTACAAGTTAACGATGAAGTTTACTCTAAACTTAAAGAAAATATTTTAGATGTAAATTTAATATCATCGTTCAACAAACTTGATATTGTCAACGACACAAATTTAATCAAGAACTGTAAAATTATAAACCCAAGAATTGAAAAGAAAAAACAAATAGCTATTATCTACATATTATTAAATAGGAATATAAAAAACTGTAAAGTAGATGATGAAAGTGGGTTAATACTTGTGTATGCTCCTTAACTGGCAATATTTGGTAATGTGTCAAATGTGGCGATAGTCAATTATCTTTTTGGTTACCAATAGTAAAAATTACTCGGAGAATGGTGGGAGTATGCTCACCATTTCTTGATGTTTACGAGTGTGGATCCACTGGCGGAAAATCATTATGATGTTTCTCCCTATGCTTATTGTTTGAATAATCCTATAAATTATATTGATCCATTAGGATTAGATACAGTTGCCTCAAACAATATACCCCCAACATTTGATCCCAATAAAGACATTGTACAATTACCAGAAGTAACAGTTAAGCCAAAGCCTGATTTTCAACTTACGCCGAATGATCAAGAATGGTACAAGAGACATAAAGAAGGGTTAGATCAAGTAAATATTGAATTTGCATTTGTAACGGCAGGTACTAAACCTGGTTTAAGTCTTATTAGTTGGTTTTGGAATAATATAATAAATCCACCTCCGCCGTCTACTACTCTTACGTTTGATGCTAATGCAAGTAGATTAGTGAATGGAAAGCAAACTGATAAAATAGGTAAACCTAAAGGTAATATGCCTGGAAATAATCAAGTTCAGAACAAACAAATTGATAATTTAGCAAGAGTATATAATTTAAGTAAAGGGCAAAGGAATGAATTACACCGTTTAATTGGTGGAGAGGGTTATGGATACAAAGAGATTGAACAATTAATAAAAAATTATTTTAATAAATGAATTTATGAATATTAATGAAATATTATTATCGACAATAAACTCTAAAGTGATATTAAGTAAATCAGGAGGAAGTACAGGGTCGCTTTGGTTAATAGATTTTGAGAATAAAACTTCATTTTATATCTATTGTACTTGGAGAATAGAACATAATAACCAAGTATTGGCTTCAAGTAATGATGATAGTACTGCAATTGTTGGACGACTTACACGTAGTGTAAAAGAATTAGAAGGGAATAAGCTCATTTCATTTAATTTAACAAAACAGTATGATTTGACTTTATGTTTTGAAAATGATTTTAGTGTAAAAGTTTTTTGTGATATATCATATTCACAAACCGACAATGGTGGAACTTATGATACTAATTGGGATATTAGTATCCCTGATCGTGATTTAGTAATATCCATTAATAATTATTTTAATGTGATAGTTGGAAAATATAATTCATAAAAAACACCAAATTCAAAAGTTCAATTTTCAGGATATAGTTCTGTTAGGTAAAGTAAACCAGATTGTGAATCGGTATACAGCCGACGGAAGGAATCTTGGGACGGAGTATTTTACTATGTTAATACCGATAACCTTACGGATAAATAAAAATACAACGTGGACCTATTCATCCGGATTAGTCAATCAAATTGGAACAGTCTATATTGATAACAAAGAGTATAACACATTCAATGGGTACTCAAAGTTAACTAAATTGCAGCGGGTATACAATACCGAAGGGTTTGCTGATACTATTACGGCAACCATTCCAAATTATAAATATTACCGTCGGGATCATTTGGGCAATAACCGGGAAGTGTGGTGTGCAAATAGCAATACAACTCTGCAGTATACGCAGTATTATCCTTCTGGGTTACCATGGGCATTCAATGTGGGAGATAACCCTGGTTTACAAGAGCGTAAATACAACGGCAAGGAGTTTGTCGAAATGCATGGGTATGATACATACGATTACGGAGCTAGGGGGTATTATCCGGCTATGGGGAGGTTTATGAGTGTGGATCAACTGGCGGAATTAGATTGTAGTATAAGTCCGTATGCTTATTGCCATAATAATCCTATTAATAGGATAGATCCAACGGGAAAAGTAGATATACTACCTGATGGCGCAGTAGTCGTAACAGCACCTAGGCTATATGATAATTATTACACATCACCTTCTGTACACTTTATAGATTATGTTAATAGAAATACACCTCAGATTCCAATATTAACGCCGCCTACGACAACATTTAATTTGACAACAAATCCGAATGAGAACAACGTAGTAATAAATAATAAGGATTCAAAAAAGGATAATGGTACAATAGAAACAATAAGTACTGCTTTATCATCTGTTGGTATAGCTGCTGATGGTGCAGAGATTTACACCGTAAATAATGCAGGGAAAGAAATAGTGTATGTTACGTTAAAAGGTACTACTGCTGCTGTAAATGCAACCAAAGTAATATCAGTTTTAAAAGGGATATCTACTGCAACTATTGTTATAGGAGTTGTTGTTGATGCAGTACATGTAGCTGTTGATCCAAGTTATGCAGGGAAAGCTATAGTAAATACAGGTGTAACAGTTGTTGCTACTATAATAGGTGCAACATTAAGTGCACCAGCCGGAATAGTAATAGGTGGAGGATATTTACTATTGGACCAGTTAGGAGCATTTTACCGACCGACCAATATACCATATTATAATAGTCCAGTTTGTCCGCAAGACAATACAAAAATAAATGTTCCATATAAATAACTCTCAAGAATACAATTTAAAAAATAAAAAAATAAGATTATGATTAAAGAAATGTATTATTGGATGATGTATTTTCTCAAGAAAATTGGCAGAACTGACATGTTGGATTTTAACTCATTTTTATTAATAATCATGTTGCTTTGTTTTAATATTTTGACATGTGTTATTTTATTATGCTTTCTTCTTAAAGTTGATATTAAATCACTTACTTCAGATTATAAAGTCATTGGGATTATTTTTAGTCTTTCAATTATGATTCCAAACTACTTTCTTTTATTTGCAAAAAGAAAAGAAATCGTAGAAAAATATGATCAATTGCCACAAAAGAGAAGAACAAAAGGAATAATTTTATTTTGGATTTATTCGATAGTGTCAATTCCTTTGTTTTTCATTTTGGTTGCGAACTTAACGAGATGATATGTTAGGAGAAATGTATTATTGGATAATTTTTTATCTGAAAAAGGTAAAAACAAATGACATGCCTGAATTTAATGCCTATTTATTGATGAGTCTTCTTTTAAATGCAAACCTTTGGACGTTTGTAATAATTTTAAGTTATCTATTAAAGCTAGACCTTAAAACAGTTAGTGGAGATGCAAAAGTGATAGGAGTTGTTATTGGGCTTTCTGTCATGATCCCCAATTACTTCCTTTTCTTTGCAAAAAGAAAAAAAATCATAGAAAAAAATGATCAATTGCCTCAAAAGAGAAAAGTAAAAGGAATAACTTCATTTTGGATCTATTCAATATTATCGTTGTCGTTATTATTTATTGTAGGTGTAAACTTAACAAGATAAATATTGGTAATGTATCAGATGTGGCGATAGTCCATTATCATTTTGATTATCAATAGTGATAAATAGAAATTAATCGGAGAATGGTGGGTGTAATTGCTCACCATTCTTTATTTTTTAGTAGTTCAAAACCAGTGGAAGATAAGTGTAGGGACAAAAAACGAGCATTTGTTTTTATCTATTTAGTCTCTTTGAATATTTAATAAAATGGCGTATCTGAGGTTCTATAGAATTCAACAGCAAGATGTGTTTTTGTCAGCACAAAAACGTTTTACCTGATTAAAATCAGGACTTAGAACCCTCGCAACTCGGGTTCAATTTTTATCAAGGATAGTATAACTATATATAAGCAAAGAGCCCTGCAATTTAAGGTTGCAGGGCTCTTTGTTGTACAGACAACTCGAAAGAGTTATCAAAATGGCACAAAATAATTTTAAAAGTTCACTTTCCCATCCAGTAAATCCTTCATGCGCTTTTTGGTTAGCATAGAATTAATGATTTTAATCAGGGCATTTTTCTCGTCTTCGTCCAGTTGGTTGATAAGCATTAGTTGCTCGTTCAGTTCGTGGTTCTGGAGTTCCACCACACTATCCTCGCTATCGTTCAAAAGATTGTCGGCACTCACGGCAACCCGTCTTTGCGGATATGTCATTGATTAAATAAGAAAATGTTAATGCTTGTGGCTGTGATATGTTATCTCAGCCATTTGTATTATTAGGATTTGCAATCAGATAAATACAAATATTAAAAAACACTCACTATATTTGCAACACTTAAATTATTAAGAAATGTAGTTCAGGTATATTATAACGGGATACCATTCAAACTAAAACGGGATTGTGATCATTAACCATATGCTGCCGATGGACGTAAGCTGGGGACGGAGTCTTTTACTATGAAACTGCCCCTGGTAACTCCTATTTATAAGGACACATTTTATACATGGACGTATTCCTCTGGACTTGTTAACCAAACGGGCATGATCTATATTGATAACCTGGAATATAGATTACAAGCGGGATGTTGCAAAGTCTCTATTTGTTGCGGATGCATAATCCGGAAGGATATACTGACAATGTAACGATAAACCCATATGGACCTTTTTACAATTATTACAACAAATATCAATTGGGTAATAACAGAGAAGTATGGCGGGTGGTTTATAGCATAAATTATGTTATAATAGTTGGATATAATGTGATTAACAAATTACAAAAGCCAACACTACAAAGGCTGGGTTTTAAAATCCAAGCGACTGGACAGAACATTTGTACATCTTAATAATTTTCAGATCCAGCGTGACAGGAAAATCATAATTTATTCATAATTTGTAATTTATCATGAACATTTTTTCCGGTAAATAATTTATATCTTTGTATCAACAAAACAAAACTTTATGCAAACCATACATGTACAAATAAACATAGATTCACCTACCGGAAGACGTTTGCTTGAGGAAGTGAAAAGACACCCGAAAGTAGCTAAAGTAGAATATCCCATAATTGACAAAGAAAAGACCTATACCATTGAAGAGGTATTTTCTAAAGTAGAGGAAAAACTAAATAATCACTACGGTACAAATCATAAGTTGAAGTATTGAAATGAAACAATTTGAAATTGTTTTTTCAAAACAAGCAAATACTGATATCCAGAATCTTTCCAATACCATACTGTATCAGTACCATGCACCTTTAACAGCTTTTAAATATGTACAGGGCTTGTTGGATGAAATAAAGAAACTAAAACAAATGCCGATTCGTTTTCTAAGAAACAGAAAAATCTATTTCAATATGGTTATAATGTGAGACGCTTGAACTATAAAAAGATGGCCATTTTTTATTCGGTCATTGACCGTACTGTTTATATTCTTCGGGTTGTACCTTCATCAACGATTCTATCTTAATTATTCCAGTGAATAAATAATCATTTATCTTTCGTAAGTAACACAATAAATAAAACCAATCTAAATGTCTTTGCCATTTTTATACGAAGATATAATACCTGTGGTAGCGTCCATATATTATTTGACTGCAATTTCATCCTTCTGAATTATATTGTTTTACAATCCACACAGATAATTCAGTCTGGTTACAGGATATTGATTGCTGAAAAGAAATTAAATAGAATAAAAGTGATTGTCCACTGACCACACAGATTTACACAGATTCTTTATTCTCAGATTCTTTGATTCCTTCACCTCTGTCATCTAAAACTTACACTCTATTCATCTTATGGATACCATTCAATCCTCGAGTGGGAATCAACTCATTAACCGCAGTGCCGTCGACTGTGAGAAACCTGAATCAGGGTAATGAGCTCCCTGTATCACTTGTTAAAGTGTGAACAATCAAGCAAAATTATACGATTAAAATTATCAACCTGAGAGGCTCTGATAATATTAATAATAACAACTTCATGCTGTTTAATGCATATTGGATGGATAGTTGTGTTAATTATTTTTACAACTGACAGGCACATCCCCAACATTGACCGATATTTCATCCG
>Ga0302292_1002446_pt1 | contig 11114 bp, 15 predicted proteins | sample III_Fen_N2_1_FD_194553 | JGI IMG/M metagenome (GOLD analysis project Ga0302292, IMG submission 194553) | Peat permafrost microbial communities from Stordalen Mire near Abisko, Sweden - III_Fen_N2_1 | ecosystem: Environmental > Terrestrial > Soil > Wetlands > Permafrost | place: Sweden: Abisko...
GTCAGACAGCTATCAATATGCAGACCGGCTCTACAATTAATGGCAGGATGCTAGCACAAACCGCAGTATCACTTCAAATGAGTACCGTTACTCGTCCGTAACAATCCGAACTGATATTTAAAAGAGGCTGCCGTGAGGTTAGCCTTTTTTTCATTTCATTCAGTTCTTAATCTGTTATTGAAGACTGAGAATATATTCAAAAGGCTGTAATTCAATTCTTAATAGAATATTTATATCTGATGTATGTCTCTTTATGTTGAAAGAATAAGTGTGAATGATGTAACAAATATCCGGAATTCTGTAACGGTTTGGGGACTAAAGGTGATGATCTTTGCTAAGTAAAAATTTATTCACAAACAGAAATTAAATAGATGAAGAAGTTAACTTTTCTTATAATGACAACATTCATGTTATTGTCATTTGTTCCCTCACAATTAAAAGCAGCAACAGAAACTGAAACAGTACCAGTTACAGCAACTGTAACAGCTGATGCTGCAAAAGACAATGCTGACCTCGCCCGGCTGAATGAAATAAAAGCGATGGACCTGTCATCACTGAGCCGGTCAGAAAAGAAGGAACTTCGCAAAGAAGTTCGTGAAATCAAAAATGATCAGGACGGTCGCGGAAGATACCACGAAAGACGTGGAAGAAATCATGATGGAGGTAATTATGAAGGACGTCATGGCGGCGGAACTATCTATTTTATGGGTGGCGGCGGATTGCTTGTCCTTATTCTGATACTTCTTTTAATTTGACCCTTCTAATTAAAATGAATTTTTAGTTTTGTTAATATAAAAAATAATTATCATGGGAAATTTACTTTATCTCGTAGCCGTCGTATTAATTATTGCATGGCTCATTGGGTTTATAGGTTATGGTACCGGGGGCATCATTCACATTCTGCTGGTAATTGCAATCGTTGCAATATTGTTGAGAGTTATCCAGGGAAATAAAGTCCTCTAAAAACTTTGCGTTTTTTTTAATCAGCTCCTGTTGGTGGTAACACCAGCAGGTTGTTGGTATAAAACGATTTCCCGCAAAATATTTTAGAATATCAGAATACAAATAAAAAATAAATACATGTCAAAAAAACCTATCGGGATTGTCCTTATAATTATCGGGATAATTATGATTATTTACACCGGATTCAACTATGTAACTACTGAAAGAGTTGTTGACCTGGGACCGATAAAAATTAATGCAGAAAAGAATCATCCAGTTCAGTGGTCTCCCATTGTTGGAGTTGTATTACTTGTTGGAGGCATTGTAGTGATGGTGACAGGTAAAAATAAAGGTTAAAGTAAAAAGTATACAGGTTAAAGTTATAGCCGTTTTTGATTCTCTTATTCACTTTTCTTCATAATTTAAATTGTGAACCTAAATGAAGGCAACCAAACCAACATCAAATAAATTTATCCGGTTTTTTAAAATACTGGGACCGGGACTCGTAACTGGTGCGAGCGATGACGATCCTTCGGGTATTGCAACCTACTCACAGGCGGGAGCGGCATACGGATTGTCAACACTTTGGACAGCTCTGATTACATTTCCGCTAATGGCGTCCATTCAGGAAATGTGTGCGCGCATTGGTTTGGTTACTTCGCATGGTTTAGCAGGAACAATAAAAAAATACTATTCAAAACCTGTTTTGTATTTGATGTTGCTGTTTAGTTTCCCGGCAATTGTAATGAATATTGGTGCAGACATTGCAGGAATGGGCGCTGTCGGTAATTTGTTATTCCCGTCAATAAATGCCACGTTTTTCTGTATCGGGTTCACCCTTCTTCTTTTAGTTTCGATCATTTACCTCCCTTACAAAAAAATTGCTTCTGTTCTTAAATACTTATGCATTATTCTTTTAGTTTATTTAGTGGTTCCATTTTTGTATAAACAGGATTGGGTTGCCGTTTTGAAAGCAACTTTTATCCCAACCATCAAATTCGATAAAGACTTTATCAGCATTCTTGTGGCCATTCTTGGTACGACCATTTCGCCCTACCTGTTTTTTTGGCAGGCGACCATGGAAGTTGAGGATAAAAAGCTAAAACCAAATTTAATGGTGAATAAAAGAATTATCAGCGAAATGAAACAGGATGTTGATTTTGGGATGTTGTTTTCAAATCTTGTGATGTTCTTCATCCTTCTCACCACCGGGTCGGTTTTATTCAATGGAGGCATTCATCAGATCGACACTGTTGAACAGGCTGCCCAGGCGCTGAAACCATTGGCGGGGAATTTTGCCTATTTGCTTTTTGCTGCCGGTGTAATCGGCACCGGATTGTTGGCCATTCCGGTTTTAAGCGGTTCGCTTTCGTATATCATCACCGAAACATTTGGCTGGAAACAGGGCCTCGATAAAAAATATTACCAGGCAAAGGGATTTTACTTCATCATTGCTATTTCATTGATTCTTGGATTATTATTGAACTACATTGGCATGTCGCCTATTAAAGCGCTTATTTATTCGGCCATTCTTTATGGATTAACGGCCCCTGTTTTAATTGTCATTATTCTTCATATTTCAAACAGCAAAAAAATAATGGGTAAACATACCAATGGGAAAATGTCGAACATCCTGGGATTTGCTGCATTGGCGCTGATGTCGGCAGCTGCTGTTAGTTTGGTCTATATGCAATTGACTGAACAGTAATACTATTTTATTGATGGGTTTTGTTCTCTTACTGGTTTCATTCTTTTTAATTTTTCTCTTCTCCCTTTATTAATGTGTGAATAATGTAAATTTTTCATCCAATTGTGTAACACATTCAGGTATTAAAGGAATTACTTTTGAATCATACATTTAAAATCATTTATATGGCACTGCTAGACATATTAATTGCAATCATCGTGGTTGGAGTCCTTTTATGGATTATCAATACATTCATCCCAATGGATCATAAAATCAAGCAGATTTTCAATCTTGTTGTGGTAATTGCCCTTATTATATGGCTTCTAAAGGTTTTTGGACTTTTCAGTTACCTGATGAATGTGCATATTTAATAATTGAAGCTATGAATCTTAAAAGAATTTTCGGGGCGTTGCTTACACTTCTTGGAATAGGTGGACTTATTTATGCCGCTGTTTTATTTGTCAATGCCTCCAGTGGCTCAAATGATACAAAAGCACTTATTATTTATGGCATTCTTGGCCTTTTGTTCTTCATTTCAGGCATCAGCCTTGTACGAACGACCAAAGACGAGTCATAAATAACTTATTGCTCAAATGTGTGAATAATGCAAATTTTATCAGCAATTGTGTAACACATACAGGCAATCCAAATTACAAATTTGTAGCATGAAAATGCTGCATGATTAGAATAAAAAATATGAATACTACAGAAGAAAACAGAGGGTGGGAAAAACAAAAAAGTGAACTCATTCAGAAATTTGCAATCTTAACAGATAACGACCTGATATTTGAAGAAGGAGAGAAAGAGGAGATGTTTAAAAAACTCCGGATCAGGCTTGGTAAAACAAAAGAAGAATTAAAAAAGATTATTGCGGCTTTCTGAGTGGCTGATTTAATATTAAAATTTTTTGTTTTTCGTTCACCGGGCATCTTTTGACCATACCTATCCTAAATTCATTAGAAAAGTCAGTCGCATAATGTAAATAATAATTATGGCTGACGATAGTTTAAAATTAAATTGGTCACAATTTTAAATATCTGTAAAAGAATTAAATACGTGTCTGTAGCCAACAATTTGAATCCCAAACCACCGGCAAATCTGTAGTGTAGTTGATTTTTCATTTTCAAATACAAATCATATGATAATGTGTGAATGATGTAACTCTTTCAGGTAATTGTGTAACACTTTTTATGAACGAGAAACTCACCTTTGTATACTATAATTATTTAATCAATATAAAATAAAAAATTATGAGCGCAGGAAAAGTATTATTAGGAGTATTGGCTGGCGTTGCTGCCGGCGCATTGGTAGGAATTTTATTTGCACCCGCAAAAGGTTCGCGTACCCGGAGAAGAATATTGAAAAAGGGAGAGAACTATGCAGATGGTCTGAAAGAAAAATTCAATGAATACGTTGATAACGTTTCTGAAAAATTTGAACAGGTGAAAGAAGAAGTTACAGCTTTTGCCCAAAAGGGGAAAGATAAATTGGAACAGGCAGAAAAAGAAGCAAATACTGTTAAGAATTGAAATGTTTTCAAAATAAAATTATGAATTGAGCCTGCTCCGAAAATTTGATTTAAAAGATTGATATTGTCCGGTATTTTGTGAATCAGTGATTTATAGTAAATATTCTTACACTTTTTAAATTAAATCAAACCTTACGGATATTTTTGGAGCGGGCTCAATTTAATGTTAATAAGATAAATAAAGTATCATGCGAAAAGAAATGTTTAAAGCAAATGGTCTTTTTGGAGAGAGTAAAACACCTTCTGCTCCATCATTTCTCGTTTTCGATATGCCTGCGATAGCCGATAAAATGAAACACGAACAAAACTGGATAGACGGGGAACTTAATTCAATGACACTTTTAAAAACTCCTTATAAACAGATTATTCTTGCTGTATTGCATGATGGAACTGAGATTCAGTCTTTCCAGTCGAATGAATCAATTACCTTTCAGTTACTCGAAGGAGAACTAATATTTAATACCCGAAGGTCGTCTGTATTACTTAACAAGGGTCAGTTATTCACACTTCACGAAAATATAAAGTACAGTCTGACTACCAGGGAAGATTCTGTACTCCTTTTAACGATTGCTACCGGGGCGCTGCAATTTTCGGAAAACTAAAGAGCCCTGTATTTTAAAACATGATCAGAACAGAAGCCATGGAAGAGAATGCCAAAATGATTGAAGTTTTAATCGAAAGAGCCACCGAATACGGAAAAACGAGTTTTGAATTGGCAAAATTAAAAGCCATCGACAAAACCGCTGACGTTGTTTCCTCATTCATACCAAATTTTGTTGCCGTAATCTTTTTATTGTCTTTCATGCTTTTCTTAAGTGTGGGCTTAGCGCTGTGGATTGGCGGAATCCTTGGCAATACCAGTTACGGGTTCTTTGTGATAGCTGCTTTTTATTGTATTGCAGCGATTTTTATCCATTTTGTTATGCATAAATGGCTTAAAAGGCGGGTATGCAACAATTTCATTAAACAGGTGTTTAATTAAAATAACATGGAAAATATTACAACCTCCATTGAATTAAAGAATGCGATTCAACGTTTGAAAGTTGAGCAGACTATTGAGGAGCAGCTTTTGAAAGAGCAGTTTTACTACACCTATGAGAGTTTAAAGCCTATTAACCTTCTGCGGAGTACGATATATGATATTACAACATCACCTCATTTGATTGATAGTATTTTAGGCACTGCCACAGGTCTTGCTACCGGCTATCTCTCGAGAAAAATAATGATGATAGGGGCGTCGGGCAATTTATTCCGAAAGCTTTTGGGTTCTGTGATGCAATTAGGTGTCACAAATGTTGTGAGTCAGAATCCCGACAAGATTAAATCTATCGGGCAGTATATTTTTCAACACATTCTGCACAAAAAGAAAAACGAATTCTAATAAGTACCAATGGATCAAGAATTAAAACTCCCATTTTACGCAAAGATTTCCATTTTCTTGATCGGTTTGATTGCGTTTGTTGCGATATTGTACATCGCACAGGGTATTATTGTTCCGTTGGTATTCGCTATCATTTTTGCAATTGTACTCCATCCGGTTGTTAATTTTTTTGTTCGATTGAGATTAAACAGGGTTTTGGCAATCGTTTTGGCCTTACTATTAACAACAATTGCACTTGCTGCTCTTGTTGCACTTTTGTTTACACAGGCCAGCCGTTTTACCGAATCGTGGCCGGCACTTGTCGATAAATTCACGGACATTCTTAACCAATCAATCAGTTATGCAGCTGGATATCTTGACATAGATCCAACAAAAATTCATGAATGGATTACAAAAAGCATTCGTGAACTTCTCACTTTTAGCACTGCTTCAATCGGGCAAACCATTGTTATAGTCGGCAACAGCGTGATGATTATGTTTCTGCTTCCGCTTTACATTTTTTTGATACTTTATTACCAGCCGCTTATTCTCGAGGTTATTCGCCGTCTTTTTAGTGACAGCAACCAAAGTCAGGTTAAAGAAATAGTTACTCAAATCAAAAAAACTATTCAGCACTACCTTACCGGACTGATCATTGAGGCTGTTATCGTAGCTGGGATGGATATTGCTGTTCTTTTGGCACTTGGAATTGATTACGCAATTCTGCTTGGCATTATAGGTGCTATACTTAATGTGATTCCATACATTGGCGGACTCGTGGCAGTAGCTTTGCCAATGATAGTCGCCCTGGCCACCAATACTTCAGCATGGTGTCCAATTTATGTGCTGATCGGTTATTATATCATTCAACTGATAGACAACAATTACATTGTCCCTTATATCGTTGCTTCAAAGGTAAAGATAAACGCGCTTTTCTCAATAATAGTTGTGTTTTTGGGGAATGCTTTATGGGGAATATCGGGGATGTTTCTATCCATACCGCTGCTTGCAATTGTAAAACTTATTTTCGATCATATCGAATCATTAAAACCGTGGGGTTTACTATTAGGTGACACAATGCCGTCAATCATAAAGATAAAACCATTTCACCTTAGAAGGAAAAAACAAAATCCCGAATGATAATGGATGGAATGTCTGCTTTACTGGCAGAATTGTAATTAATACTTCAGATCATGAAAAATATTACTGTTTCAAATACCTGCGTCGAAGATGCATGCCGCGAAGAAGAGATAATCGTTCTGGCAGATAGTACGCAGGAGGAAATAAATTCAATATCAGCACCTCATCAGGATTTGGCTGAAATCCTGGTTATTACATCCTATCCACCGCGTGAATGCGGTATTGCAACCTATTCTCAGGATTTAATCAAGGTAATTAATCAGAAATTCAGCAATTCATTTTCGATCAGAGTTTGTGCACTGGAGTCAAATGGTACAGCCTACAATTATCCTGATGAAGTGAAATATGTGCTTAAAACATCAGTCGCTGCCGAATATGAAAAATTGGCATTGAAAATAAATGAGGATAAGGAAATCAAAATTGTATTGATCCAACATGAGTTTGGCTTTTATTATACCCAGGAACAGGCTTTTGTTAAATTTCTTAATCTGCTTTCCAAACCGGTTATTGTCGTTTTTCATACCGTATTGCCACTTCCTGATGAACAGTTCAAACTAAATGTTCAGCATATTGTTGCTGCCTGCGAATCGATCATTGTAATGACCAATACCTCAGCAGGTATTCTAACGAAAGATTATGGTGTTCCACACCAAAAAATAACAGTGATAGCTCACGGAACCCATTTAGTTCCCCGGTTAAGCAAAACCATATTAAAACTAAAATACAAGCTTAAAGGTCGCAAAGTGCTGACTACTTTCGGTTTACTAAGTGCAGGGAAGAGTATCGAAACCACAATTGATGCATTGCCGGCTATTGTTAAAAAATGCCCTGAAGTCATATTTCTCGTGATCGGTAAAACTCATCCTGAAGTCGTTAAAACGGATGGCGAAGCTTACCGGGAAATGCTGGAACAAAAAGTTGAGAAACTTGAAATGCAGAATCATGTGCGGTTTATTAACAAATACCTGGAATTGCCCGAATTGCTCGAATATTTGCAACTTACAGACATTTACCTGTTTACAACCAACGATCCGAACCAGGCTGTAAGTGGTACTTTTGTTTACGCGATGAGTTGCGGCTGCCCGATCATTTCTACACCGATTCCACATGCGAAAGAGCTGATAACCAGGGAGACCGGAATTATTTTTGATTTTCGTAATTCGCAGCAATTATCTGTCGCTGTCTTGCGTTTGCTCAACAATGATAAACTTCGGAGGAGTATGGCTATAAATACCTTACAGAAAATAGCTTCGACAGCCTGGGAGAACTCTGCCGTGGCACATGCTATGCTGATCACTAAAATTTTAGATAATAAAATAAAGCTAAGATATAATCTTCCTGCAGTCAATCTGAATCATATGAAAGAGTTGACGACTCAGACCGGGATTATTCAGTTTTCAGTAATCAACCGCCCCGATATTTGTTCTGGATATACCCTTGATGACAATGCGCGTGCATTGGTTGCTACTTGTATGAATCTTGCCTTATCAGGTGATAAGACGAATATTCCAGCTATAAAAAAATACCTCGGTTTTATTAAATATTGTCAGGAATCTGAAGGCGATTTACTCAATTATGTTGACAAAGGTCTCAATTTTACCGTTCAAAATGATGCGGTCAATCTGGACGATTCCAATGGGAGGGCAATTTGGGCATTAGGGTATGTATTCTCAGTAGCGTCATTGCTTCCAGGGAAAATCATCACCGAAGCGAAGGCAATTATTGAAAAATCGCTGCAACACATGGAAACAGTGCATTCGGCCCGGGCAATGGCTTTTGCTGTAAAAGGATTATATCACTATCATCTAAGTACAAAGTCTCCGGAAAGTCTGCAACTAATTAAAACCTTTGCCAATCGTTTGGAGAAAATGTATGAACACGAATCTGTAAAGAACTGGGAATGGTTTGAAGATTGGCTTACTTATGCAAATAGTGCAATGCCAGAAGCACTTTTATATGCATGGTTGCTGACCGACGAGAAAAAATACCATGATATTGCAATCTCTTCGTTTAAGTTTCTTTTATCACAAACTTTTAATGAAAACGGGATCGAAGTCATTTCAAATAAAAAATGGTTGCATAAGGGTGAGAAAGCAGGACATTTTGGCGAACAGCCGATTGATGTTGCCTATACCATTATGACATTGAGCAAATTCTACGATGTATTTGAAGACGCAGATTACCGTATAAAAATGGAAACAGCATTCAATTGGTTCCTGGGCGAAAACCGCTTACATCAGATCATTTATAACCCATGTACAGGAGGCTGTTACGACGGGCTGGAAGAATTTAATGTGAATCTCAACCAGGGCGCAGAGTCAACAGTAAGCTACCTGATGGCACGATTAACAATAGAGAAGTACAAAAAATAAATATTAAACACTCAAAAAATGAAGTCAACAAAACAATTAGGCATTTGGATGGATCATTCGATTGCGCATGTGATGAAATTCGCAAATGGTACAATTGTAACAAATACAATTGAATCACAACCTGAAATTCTCGAGGACCAGCAAATTGAGTATAAAGACGAAAGCCACAGTTTGAACAAAGAGCAACGTCAGCTTTCATCTTATTATAAGGAACTTGGTGATGTCATATTGGGAAATGAAGATGTTATACTGTTTGGACCAACGGAGGCCAAAAGTGAATTATTTAACCTTTTAAAGGACAACCACCTTTTTGATGAAATTAAGATTGTGGTTAAGTCTGCAGATAAAATGACGGAAAGCGAAAGGAAAATATTTGTAAAAGAGTATTTTAAATGAATCCTTATCTTCTGAATACAGACGCCTCCGATGGAGAAAAATCAAAAACCGTTCTCCTTATTGTTGCTCACCCCGATGATGAAACATTGTGGGCAGGTGGAACGATCCTGAGCCATCCCTCCTGGAAATGGTTTATAGTCTGTCTAAGCCGGAAAAGCGATCTGGAACGTGCCACCAGGTTTAATCTGGCTTTAAAAGTCTATAAAGCCGAAGGTGTTATGGGAGACCTGGATGACGGTCCCGATCAGAAGCCATTGGATGAAACGGAGCTTGAGCGTTTAATACTCGATTTATTGCCTCCCACGCATTTCGATCTTATTCTCACCCATAATCCTTCAGGTGAATATACACGTCACCTAAGGCACGAGGAGATTAGCAAAGCTGTTATCAGACTTTGGCATTCCGGCAAAATACCAGCCAATGAACTTTGGACCTTTGCATACCAGGACGAAGAGAAAAAACATTACCCGCTGGCTGTTGAAAACGCTAATATTTTCCGTCTTCTGACAAAACGAATATGGCTTCGTAAATACAGCATTATAACTGAAACTTACGGCTTTAAAGAAGATAGTTGGGAAGCCAAAACAACACCACGCTCGGAAGCATTCTGGCAATTTACAGATCCGTATGATGCAAAAAGGTGGATAAAACAATTTGAAAATGACAAATAAAATTAATCAGTTTATTGTTTTCAAATTTCTCAAAAAAACTCATTTTTTAAATCTCAATTAAAACTCATGAAATGAGCATGATTTGAATATCACAATTTGATGTGATAATAAACTTCATGCAAATTCCATCTAACCTTTAAAATAAATTATTAACAGATGAAAGTATTGGTAATGTATGATTACCCTCCTTCACCAGGAGGATTGGCAACACAGGGAGATCTTCTTTACAGAGGACTTCTTGAAATGGGCGTTGACGTCCATGCTGTTAACTACGAATCGGCACAAGAAAAAGAGTGGTATTACCGATGGTTTAAGCCCGATGTTGCTGTTGGAGTTGGATACTGGGGCTATACACCAAATCTGATACTTCACCCGCAAAAGTTCGGAGTACAACCGGTTCCATGGCTCGTAGCTGACGGTTATATTGCAAATTACCAGGACGTTTTGAATGCGCTACCACTTATTTTGGTGACATCCAACTGGGTCAAGGAGATGTATGTCCGTGACGGGATTAGCGGGGATAAAATAGTTGTTTTGCCTGTTGGTTGCGATACGGATACTTTTACGCCCTACAGTAAAGACGATCCAAAAATATTGGCTGTTCGTAAGGCATTGGGAATTACACCCGAACAGTTAATGATACTCACCGTTGGCGGCGATGCAGCCTCAAAAGGCGGGGAAGAGGTGATGCAGGCGCTGGCTATTATTAATGAGAAGGTACCCGATTGGAAATATGTCTGCAAAGTGTGGCCCCAGCAGCGAACAAACGATCAAAACCTGATTGATTTGAAATTGGCTAAAGATTTGGGTATTGATAAACACATCATCTTCGAAACCAACACCATCTCACGAAATTTCATGCCATACCTCGTTGGAGCCTGCGATATTTATGCTGCCCCTTCACGTCTTGAGGGATTTGGAATGCCACAGGTGGAAGCTGGTGCTTGCGGAAAACCGGTTTTAAGTATTAAAGCCATGGGAATGCTCGATACACTTATAGATGGAGAAACTGCATTTT
>Ga0302292_1002447_pt1 | contig 11113 bp, 7 predicted proteins | sample III_Fen_N2_1_FD_194553 | JGI IMG/M metagenome (GOLD analysis project Ga0302292, IMG submission 194553) | Peat permafrost microbial communities from Stordalen Mire near Abisko, Sweden - III_Fen_N2_1 | ecosystem: Environmental > Terrestrial > Soil > Wetlands > Permafrost | place: Sweden: Abisko...
AAGGAACAAATACATCGGAGCTCATTGATCACATAAAAGCATTATTTAAGCATCCTGATTTATTTAGTCAACGAATTCGTTCAATCCAGAACGAAAAAAGGCCGTTTTAAGCGAAGAATTACAATTACAAGACGGAAGACTTTTTCAACGAGACTACATTCCCATCGTTTTTGCGAATGGATATACCGAGAATCTGTGGCTCTATAACGACATCAGTCGAAGAAAAAGAATCGAAGAAACACTTCAAAATCAAACGGCTTTACAAAAAATATTGATGGATGTTTCTTCCAGGTATATCAATATTCCTTTGAATCAGTTAGAAGACACCATTCACAAATCATTAAGAGAATTAGGACAATTTGTAGGGGCAGATAGAGCCTATGTTTTTAGCTACGATTGGATTAATGGAATCTGTACCAATACGCATGAGTGGTGTGAAGATGGTGTATCACCGCAAATCAATGAACTACAAGCGTTACCATTGGATACAATAAAGATCTGGTCAGAGACTCATAGACAAGGAAAAAACATGAACATTCCGGATGTTTATGAATTGCCCGAAGGTCATGAGGTGCGTATTCCGCTGGAACAACAAGAAATCTTAAGCCTTTTGGCAATACCCATGATGGATGGTGATGAATGCATCGGTTTCGTTGGTTTTGATTCCGTTAAGAAACACCATGTTTACACCGAAAAAGAAGAATCGTTGCTTTCCATGTTTTCGCGAATGTTGGTGAATGTAAAACAACGCGCCGATTTAGAACGAAAACTAATCGATCAAAAACAAAAAGCGGTAGCGGCAAGTAACGCAAAAACTGAATTTCTGGCGAATATGAGTCACGAAATTAGAACGCCAATGAATGCTATTTTGGGCTTTAGTGAAACCATTTATCACAAAACGGATAATCCACAATTTAAAAAGATGATCGAATCAATTTTAAGTAGTGGAAATTTACTGTTGGCCCTTCTCAATGATATTTTGGATTTGTCAAAAATTGAAGCTGACAAGATTGATATTATTGAAATGCCCGTTGATGCAATCAATATTGTGAATGAAATTAAGCTGCTATTCTTCGAGAAAACCCTGAAAAAAGGAGTTTCACTTTCTGTTGAAATAGACCCAATGTTCCCCAAAGCGTTATTGCTCGACGAAATTCGTTTTAAGCAAATCATCTTTAATTTGATTGGAAACGCTATTAAGTTCACTCATAAAGGATATGTGAGAATAAACATGTTATTCGACCCTATTGACGACATGAAAGGTCAATTAAGAGTAGATGTCATTGATACCGGAATTGGCATACCTTCAGATCAACACGAACAGGTTTTCGATGCATTTAAACAACAATCAGGGTACGCCAACCGGTTATATGCCGGCGCCGGTTTGGGATTGTCTATTTCCAAACGATTGGCTGAAAAAATGAATGGTCGAATAACATTGAGTAGTGAACCTGGGAAAGGTTCTGAATTTTCGTTGATTATTCCAACTGTTGAAATCTGTAAGGAATTTATTGAAAAAGCGAATCCATTTTTACCTACAGACAATGTGCATTTTGAAGATAATACAATCATGGTTGTTGATGATGTTCCGTTTAATATAATGGCAGTTGAAGGATTATTGGATGAAATGGGACTGGAAATTATTACTGCTGAAAGTGGTGAAATGGCATTGGAACTATTAGAAACGGTTACGCCATCATTGATTCTATTGGACATTCGAATGCCGCACATGAATGGATATCAGGTTGCAGAAAAATTAAGGTCAACCTCGAAATTCAAAACTGTGCCACTCATAGCATTAACAGCATCGGTTTCAGCTAAAACAGATCAAGAGTTATCGATACATTTTGATGGTTTTTTATATAAACCAACCAATAAAGCCGAATTGGTAAATGTGCTGATGAAATATTTGCCCTACACAACTACGTCGCTCGATTCATCACCTGATCAAATAGATGAAAACTTGAATGTGCAATTAAATCCGGAAATCGGCAATAAGCTCTCGGAGGTGTTAGCCATCTTGAACCACGATTTTCTTCCGGCATATTCCATGATAAAAGACGGAATGGTTTTATTTCGAATTGAAGAATTCGGTGTCAATTTATTGGAATTCGCGCAAAAATATCAATTCGACTATTTAGAAAACTATTCCAAACTGCTCTTGAATCATGTTGACAATGTTAATTTGATCGATATTTCATCAACATTAAACGAATTTCCGACCTTACTTAAAAAAATTCAACTCATCGTTGATGATAGAAAAAAGAACATGACTAAAACGAGTTCTGAATAAGAATTCAAGTAAAATATTAAACAGACCTTTTTATGTCAGAAAACAATGTTATATTGTAAATACAGTACTCTAATCGGAAAATAAAATCACATGTTCAATAGCTTTAATGTAAGAACAGTGATGTTGATGGATGAACGAGTACCAATGGTGATTACAATTTAAACTTCTAAAGAATTACAAATAATAAGATTACGCTTACACTTCTTGATGCATGTCAGTGAAAACAAAAAAGGTGAAACGTACACAAGCTCAAACTACTATTCATGGATTATACTCCTAAAATATTGATCGTTGATGACAATATTGAGAACCTCAAAGTTGTTGGAAACATTCTTCAATCAGAACAATATGACATTGCCGTTTCTTTAAATGGGGAAAGCGCTATTAACGTGCTCTTAAACAATGAAATTGATTTGATCTTAATGGATATTATGATGCCTGAAATAGATGGTTTAGAAACGTGCCGCAGGATTAAACGCATCGATACATTAAAAGAAATACCGCTGATATTTTTGACGGCAAAAGCCCAAACAAATGATATTTTAGAAGCTTTTGAAGCCGGAGGAGTAGATTACATTTTCAAACCGTTTAACAGACTAGAACTTCTTGCCAGAGTGCACACACACCTTGATCTGTTTCTTTCTAAACGAAAACTGAAAGAGCTTTACAAAAACAGGGACATGATTTATTCAATCATTGCCCACGATATCAAGGCTCCATTCAATAAAATTACCCAGTTCTTGCAGCTGTTGAACGGAGGATACATTGATTCGAATTCTTACGACTTCAAAGAACTGTTGGACATATTAGATACGGAAACCCAAAAAACGAATGGATTAATCGATGAATTAATAGAATGGGGACAATTGTTGATGAATGAAAATACCAATCAACTACAATCCAACTACCTTAAACCGATCATCGATACAGTAATTGCATTTTTAAAACAGCAATCCGATTCTAAAGACCTAGAAATACAAAACAACGTAGATGAAAAAGTAAAAATAATTTGCAACGAAAAATCCATGAAAGTGATCATTCGGAATTTACTCGCAAATGCCATAAAATTCACTCCTACCGGTGGCGAAATTACTTTTTCAACTGAAGACAATGGCCAAAAAATAGCGATATTACTGGAAGATTCCGGAATTGGAATGAGTAAAGAAGTGGTGGAGAAACTATTTGTACGCAACGAGTTTTATAAATCCAATGGAACCAACAAAGAAAAAGGTTCGGGTTTGGGACTTCAAATTATAAAAGACATGATTCAGAAAAACAAGGCAGAATTGAACGTCAACAGCATTGCCAATGAAGGCACTGTCTTTACACTAATCATTGATAAATCTATTTAAATCATGGAAGAAGATACTCCAAAACTAAACCTATTAATTATTGATGACGATCCGTTTTACAGACGTTTATCAGCTTCCATTTTGGGTGAGAAATTCAACGTATTTACAGCCGATTGTCCATCAGACGGATTGAAAATTCTAAAAAAGGAGAAAATCAATTTTATCATTTCAGATTACATCTTACCTGAAATGACCGGCTTGGAATTACTCGAAAAAGTAAAGGCCGAGTATCCTGCAATTGAGGTAATTTTGATCAGCAATTCGGGCGATATGGACACCGTAATTGAAGCATTGAGAAGAGGAGCTGCCGATTATTTTAAAAAGCCCTTTACTCCTGCCGATATTTGGATGTCTATTGAACGGGTCATGAAATACTCCCAGTTAAAGCAAGATTTAACCACACAAAAACAACAAAATGTTCTTTTAAAGAAAGAATTGAAAAGTGAAATCGGAACAATCATCGGAAAATCAAAACCGATTTTAGCTGTCATCGATCAAATTAAAATGGTTGCCCAAACTCCGGATACTTCTGTACTTATTATCGGAGAAAGTGGAACAGGGAAAGAATTGGTAGCAAGAGCCATTCACGATTTCAGCAATAGAAAAGATCAACTCTTCGGCGCTTCAAATATGTCTGCCATTCCTGATGCGCTCTTTGAAAGTGAGTTTTTCGGACATACCAAAGGTAGTTTTACCGATGCCTCAACAGATAAAGCAGGTTGGTTTGAAACTGTCAATAAAGGAACCCTTTTTCTAGATGAAATCGGTGAAATGACATTAAACCTACAAGTAAAATTATTACGTGTATTGGAGGATAGAAAATACACAAAAGTTGGTACTCAAAAGAGTGTCCCTTTTGATGTGAGAATTGTCGCTGCAACCAACAAGAGCATTGAAACCTTAACAGAAAACACGAGCTTCCGACTTGATTTATTTCACCGTCTGGGTACATTTATCATCCATATTCCACCGCTTCGTGATAGAAAAGAGGACATTCCAATTATCGCCAATCATTTCTTGAAATCCCTCAATACTAAAATGGGCAAAGATATCCGTGGCATTAGTGATGACGCTTTGGCTGTGTTTAATGAATACCGTTTTCCGGGAAATGTAAGGGAGCTGCGAAATTTAATGGAACGGGCAGTCATCCTTTGCAACGAAAATGAACTTCAAAGCAAGCATTTTGATATCATCAAATCGTTCTCTAACACCAAAACGTTGACCGAGATATATGATTTGGAAGAAATAGAAAAGAACACCATTATGCGTGCGCTGGAAAAAACGGATTTCAATAAAGCCGAAGCAGCACGATTATTGAACATTGAGTGGAATGCACTTCACAGAAGATTACAGAAATATCAGCTGTAACTCATTCGAAAGTCTTCGTTTTTGACAAAAACATCTTCGAAAACGAAGAATAAAATACGGGTTCAAAATTACATAAATAGATATTTAATTGATTTACAGTAATTTGAAGAAAGTGGACTGAAAATTGAAATGGTAGATGAAAACGATCTATCATGAAAAATAAACTATTCTTAATTGCAACCCTATTTATTGGATTTAATGCCAATTCACAAAGTGATTTATTAATTACCCCATTCAGGGTAGTATTTGAAAACGGTAAAAATATCGAAGAATTAACCGTTGCTAATACCGGAAAAGATACTGCAAGGTATACCATCAGTTTTCTGCAATACAAAATGCTTAGCACTGGAAAACTAGAGAAAATAGATGCTGCAGAAGACAGTATTTTATTCGCCGATAAATACCTGCGGGTTTTCCCTAAAACAGTTACACTGGCACCTAATGAAGCTCAAATGGTAAGGCTTCAATTAAAAACACCGCCCGATTTAGCACCCGGAGAGTACCGCTCTCATTTATACTTCAGATCTATTGTAGATGAAACTCCGGATATGGGAACAGAAACAGATTCCGCCGGGATAGGATTCAAACTTGTACCTGTTTATGGAATAACGATCCCGGTTATTCTTCGAATTGGACAGTCTGTTGTAAAAGCCAATTCAGCCGACATAAAAGTAACTGAGGTAAATGGGATCAAACAAGTTGATTGTAAAATTGAACGTTTTGGAACTATTTCAACATTCGGTTTATTGGAAGTTGAACACACTTCAGAAACAGGCACTAAGACCATTCTTGGAAAAGTAAATGGAGTTGCAGTATACACACCAATCCATTCGCGAGACATTTCTATTCCTCTCTCCATCCCTGAAACAGTTGATGTTACAAAAGGAAAAATCGCCCTTAAGTATTATTCAAAAATTGATGGGAAAGAAGTGTATTATTTCAATCAACCAATCAACTTGTAATTGCATTAGAGATGTGTTATTTCGATTGGACATACCAAAAGTTTTTACTTGCTATCGTAATGGCATTCCCTTGCTTTTTGTTCGCTCAAAACAAGTTGGACAATGAACACTCCAATGGTCATGGCGAATTAAATCAAGACAATCAGGAAGAACGCCGCATTTCAATTACACAGTTATCAGATCTCAGTTTTGGCGCTTTTTATCCGGGTGAGTTTGGAGGAAGTATTGAGGTCACTAAAAATGGCACACGATCTTCAAACGGATCTGTAATCCTATTGCATTCGGAATTATCTGTATCGGCAGCCGTTTTCGAAATTAAATGCCCATCCAATACGATGATTCATATCATGATTGATTCTAAAATTGAATTACAGGATAGAGTAAGTGGCACTATTTTTTGCGAACCGATTTTAACTGAACCAACAGAATTTGTTAGTCCGAATAACGCTGAATCAGGTTTCTTATACAGTATCGGTGCGAAATTGACTATCCAAGACGCATCTTTTGAATCTCCAGGTATCTATTCCGGGAGATTCAATGTTTTCATAGTACTTGAATGACGCGATATGTTTTACCACTACTCCAAAATACTGATCTTTCTTTTTAGTTTATTCATCATGAGTAAACCAACGACAGTGTTCAGTCAGGACGAGGTTGAATATGATCAATTCACCATCAAGTTAAATGTTGACAAACTTGGCGTGTATGAGATGGAAGCGATTTACTACAACGACAACATTTATTTACCAATCATTGATTTGTTTGGCAAATTGGAGATTTTCGTGAACCATTCCATTCAATTGGATACAATCACCGGATTTATTCTCAGCAATGATAATTCCTATTCACTCAATTCAAATTCAGGTCAAATCACCTTTCGCGATAAATCACAAATCTTAAAGCCCGAACAAATTATTGCTGATTTTAGAGATGTTTATTTGCCAAAGGAAGTCTATCAGGAAATGTTTGGCATGACCATGGATTTTAATTTTAGAGAACTCACCCTGTTTCTTCGTTCCGATATAGAACTGCCTGTTATTAAACAATTACGAATCAAAAAACTAAGAACGAATCTACTTACGTTAACAGGAGACGTTGATGCAGATACCACCATAGCACGAAAATGGAATTGGATTAGAGGAGCAGTAATTGATTGGAACCTACAATCTAAAGAAGATAATTTAGGGAACAATGTGCAGCAATTCAAAAGCTCTTTCGGAATGGAAGTTTTGGGAGGTGAATTGAATTGGAGATCCTTAGTGACCAGAGATAGCGCCGTTAAGTTCCAAAATACGAGTCTTAAATGGAGGTATGTAAATGATAAATTTGCCTTATTGAAACAAATTGAAGCAGGAAATGTCAATGTAAGTCTTACCGGTCAAACGATGTCAAACTTCTATGGCGTTAAACTTACCAACACCCCGTATACCTTAAAGAAAACGTTTGGTAGCTACCTTATTCAACGCAAAACAAATCCCGGATGGGACGTTGAGATTTACGTCAACGGAATACTTCTAAATTTTACAACTGCCGATATGAACGGCTATTTCAGTTTTGAAATTCCACTCGTATTCGGAAGTTCAATCATCCTGATTCGGTATTATGGTCCATGGGGACAAGAAAGTGTCGAAGAAATTCCCATCAACATTCCGTTTTCTTTTACAACACACAAGCACCTAGAATATCAATCATACACAGGAATCTCAGCTGATTCTTCACGAGCTCTTTTCAACAAATCAAAAATGTCTTATGGCTTAAGTCGCTGGGCCACCATAAGTGCCGGATATGAATATTTTGAAGGAAGCAGTTTAAACAAAAACATTTTTTCAGGATCATTAAATCTGGCCTTGGGAAAAAATTCGCTGCTTAATTACACCTACTTACATAATTCGAATCACTATGTAGAACTAATGTATCGAACCAAACGAAATGTAGTAATTACTGGAAAACATCGTCAATACCTTAAAAACCAAACAATTATTCAAACCCTCAATTTGGGAGAATCTGAATTAGGAATCAATCTCCCGATATGGAACAGAAAGTTGAAAATACATGTGAGAAGTACTGATCGGTTTACTTATAGCCAAGAGCGATACTCTTTTATAAGTGAATCGGCCATTTCGTTTTTTTATAAAAGAATAAATACCGGAATCACTTTAATAACAAGCCAGGAAACAGTTATGAGTTGGAATACCTCATTTTATTTTAAAAACAACTGGACAATCATTCACAATACCTCTTATAATATTTCACGTAAAACTCCTGTAAACAGCGCATTGCAACTTCAAAAAAGATTCAACAAAATGCTTTTTGCCGAAACCAATCTCTCCTATTCGTATTCAACAAAGAGCTTACAGGTTGGCGTATCCGTTTATATTGATTTCAATTTCATGAGAACCAGTGCAACCACGACTATGCGTAAAAACTATATCTCAAGTACACAAACAATAGCCGGAAGTGTCCATTTTTCGGGCAAACCCAATCCTGTTTTTGCCAGTAGCAGCAATAGTGTGGGTAGAGCAGGATTAGATGTTATCGTTTTCCTGGATATCAACCACAATGATGTTAAGGACAAAGATGAGCCATTGGTTAAAAACGCAACCGTTGCCATTAATAAAGGAAAACAAGTACTTACAGAAAATGACACCATTCATCGGTTCGTTTCGCTGGAACCTTATGCACCCTATTTATTAACCATCGCAAATAACGGATTCCCATCTATTTCATGGATACTCGAAAAATCAACTTGGTCAGTGGTTACCAATCCAAATCAAATTAAAAAAGTTTATATCCCTGTAAAACCAATGGGCGAGGTTGAAATGAAAATTTCAATGACCAAAAACGGAACGGTTTCCCCCGCTTACCGACAAATTGTCTATATCATGGATAGCAACAATAAAGTAGTTGGAAAAGGGCTAACCGAACAAGATGGCTATTTTACTTTCATGGGATTAGCGCCCGGAAATTACAAAATTCAATTTGATGAAAAACAGCTCAAAGGTTTGGGATTAGCTGCTAATTATCCCCAAACATCTTTCGAAATAAAAACATCAGCTCAAGGCGATTTTGTTGACGGAATTGAAATTACCCTTCAAAACTAACAAACGATGTATTGATGAAAATCAAGGTATCTTATATCGGATAAGTCGCCACTCTAATTTCTTCTCGTTCAATCATCCTTTTGTACTTCGTTTTTGAATAGAAATCCTTCATTTTCGAAGGTTAAATTGAATGCTGAAAATGTTGACACATGCTAGAACCCTTGTAAAACCTGATGTTTTGGTTGCTTTGTTAAACTTTGGCATCCTTTTGGAATAATCTTTTTCATCAGTGAATAGTGTTAGGTAAAAAAGTAAATGGAGATACGACGCCAGTCTATCTCCATTTTCATTTCACCCTGATTTGACCTCCCATCTTTCGTCCTTTGTTGTTTCAGAATTTTCGTTACTCCTCCTACAATTGCTTCGTTTACCGGTTTACCAAATCTTCACTATTCGTTTTCGAATGATTTCTATTCGTTTTCGAAGATTTTGTCCTGTACCATAAAAAATGGCATCACGCTACAACCCTTGTGAACACTGCGTTTATTGTTGTTTGGCACGGCGTGGCATTCAGTTTGAATACAGGATAGCAACAGTAAATTATTTAAAAACAAAAAACAATTAAAATTTAAGAATTATGAAAAAGTTAACTACAATTTTCGCCGGAGCTTTATGTGTTGTTGCATTCTCTACAACTTACGCTCAATCTACAGCTTCAGCTGACGCAAGCGCTCGTATCGTATCGCCTTTGCAAATCACAAAAACTGCCGACCTTAAGTTTGGTAACATCGCTGCAGGTCCTTCAGCAGGTACAGTTGACATGGCTATCACAGACGTACGTACTGCAGCTGGTGGTGTAACATTGATCTCTGCAGGTAACGTTTCCAATGCTGCTGCTTTTGATATCATCGGATATCCGGATGCAACTTTCACGATCTCTTTGCCTTCTTCTATCTCAATTGCTTCAGGTGCGAATGCCATGCAAGTAGACAACTTTGTTTCTTCTTTGGGCGCTACATCAGCTTTAGATGCACTGGGTGAATCAGCTTTGAAAGTAGGAGCTACGTTGAACGTTGATGCCAACCAACCGGTAGGTTTATACACAGGTTCTTTTGATGTAACTGTTGCTTACAACTAAGATATACTGGGTTCAAATAAGACTGCTACAAGTCTAATTGACAAATAAAGAGGAGGTGTTTACTTCCTCTTTTTTGTTGTTTAAAAATGTTGGAATTCAAACCCGTATTCTTGAATCAGAAAAGATACAAGCGTTCAGTTAAGCGAAAATATTCCAGCAGAAGGATCCGCTGCTTGTATGACAACACCTGGAAAAAGAACATAGAACACAACTGTAGAATGGAGGTACAACGCGCTTGTTTATCTCTTTTTTCATTTCCCACTGATTTGAACTCGCTTCTTTTCGTTGCTGTAAGAACTTCATTAACCAGTCTTACCAAATCATCACTCTTCGTTTTCGAAGAAATTCTATTCGTTTTCGAAGACTTGTTCTGTGCCATAAAAAATGGCATATCGCTACACTCCTTGTGAATACTGCGTTTCTTGTTGTTTGGCACGGCGTGGCATTCGGTTTGAATACAGGATAGCAACAGTAAATTATTTAAAAACAAAAAACAATTAAAATTTAAGAATTATGAAAAAGTTAAGTACAATTTTCGCCGGAGCTTTATGTGTTGTTGCATTCTCTACAACTTACGCTCAATCTACAGCTTCAGCTGACGCAAGCGCTCGTATCGTATCGCCTTTGCAAATCACAAAAACTGCCGACCTTAAGTTTGGTAACATCGCTGCAGGTCCTTCAGCAGGTACAGTAGACATGGCTATCACAGACGTACGTACTGCAGCTGGTGGTGTAACATTGATCTCTGCAGGCAACGTTTCCAATGCTGCTGCTTTTGACATCATCGGATACCCGGATGCAACGTTCACCATTTCTTTGCCTTCTTCTATCTCAATTGCTTCAGGTGCGAATGCCATGCAAGTAGACAACTTTGTTTCTTCATTGGGCGCTACATCAGCTTTGGATGCACTTGGTGAATCAGCATTGAAAGTGGGAGCTACATTGAACGTTGATGCCAA
>Ga0302292_1002448_pt1 | contig 11112 bp, 20 predicted proteins | sample III_Fen_N2_1_FD_194553 | JGI IMG/M metagenome (GOLD analysis project Ga0302292, IMG submission 194553) | Peat permafrost microbial communities from Stordalen Mire near Abisko, Sweden - III_Fen_N2_1 | ecosystem: Environmental > Terrestrial > Soil > Wetlands > Permafrost | place: Sweden: Abisko...
GTAGTAGGGAGCGTTACTGATTCTGTTGAAGCTTGCAATTTTATAGCATTTTCTCTTAGTCGGCATTCCCCCCAACTATTAGACTTATTCAACAAATCTGCAACATATTCCACATTTATTATTTGCCCATGCAGTTGAAATGATTCTGGTATTTGCATCATGCCTCCTCTACATAATCAGGTATCCTCGTGAGGGAAGTTGCTTTTCTCCAACAAGTCCACAAATGTGTAATAGTCAGGCTCTATTCCGCCTAAGATATGAAAAAACATTCCCCCATGCAAATACACTTTATATGAATAGGTGGAAAGCAACTCCACAGCAGAGACATCAGATAGCCTAATGACTTTATTATCTGATGTTTTGACAATGGAAGTATAGTTCATTTTACGTCCTTCGGCGCTTCGTGGGCGAGAAGGGTGTCTATCTCTGTCAAGAGCGCATTCTCTGCGGTAGGCGCGGGTCGGCTATATCCGGGAGATTCCCTCAACTGTTCCGCAGCATACCGATATTGCTTGGCGGCTTCGCTTGGCCCATACCGCTCGTATTCCTTTGCTCTCGCTTCAAGCTCAAGCGCACAGTTTTCGCGCTCCCCGCTCGGCTCGCTCGCACTCTGGCGAGAGGCAAGTTCGGTGATATTTTCCGCGTATCCCCTAACTAACCCGGCTGATTTTATCGCATGCCACGCCTCGAAGCTTGCCTGGATGAGGCCGGCTGCGGCGTTGAGCCACCACGCTCCAGAGATACTACTGGTACCTTGTGGCAGTTTTGATAAGGCGATTGCCAGATCCATTGAGTCTTTAGCGGACTCGGTGTTTTCATGTCTCTCTAAGCGTTCCTGCATGTTCCTGCCACCCAGGATCATCTCGCCAGATTCAGTTTTGTCACTCATTAGTCTAATACCTCATCCTTTAGTAAAACTGAAATGAGATTCCCATCCTCATCTTCTAATAAGCTCTCACACGCTTCTTCCCAACCACTTTTAAATTCTTCGGAATAAAGTTCATTGGGCCCTCTTGATCGAATCCATGCTTTTATAGCATGTAATTGTTGTCGAAGTCCATAAAGCAACACTGATTGCTCATTACGTGTCATATACTTGCATCCTTAGTCATACTCTTCAATGGGTATAGCCCATGACAAGTAGGATCGGCATAGGTTTCTTGACCAGGCCCCCCACCCCATATTTTTCTATACAACTGCCCCTCTAAATCAAACGTCAACCCATTAATAATTCCATAATAGGGATGTCGGGTAATAGTTTGACTGCCTATGTGTTTGATGAGCAGGGCGGCCTTATCACAATTAAACCTCTCATATCCTCGTAAATCCATAAGCCTATAACGATGATTATCCCCAAAGTAATTAGGGAACAATGCAGGATCACCCCAGATATTCTCATCAATAAAAAATTTAGGGTTAAACAAGCAAAGGGTATCATACATCCCATAAATAACCCCCCACCTCGTATCCTTCACTTCTTCGTACTTCTCCATAAGAGCGTCTACTGCTCCTGGTTGCACCCTAATGTCATTATGCCCCCATACGATGAAATCCATGCCGTCTTCAAGAACAGAATCCTTTATGGCGGTATTAAGGGCCTGTTCAAAGCACAGCGGGGAATGTGGGTTAATGAAATTAATTTTTATTGCAGGATCAATTTTCATAAGGTACGGCTCAATATTCCTTTGAGTGCTATTTATCACTTTAAAGGAATCCACTTGGTCATACAGATCAATAATGGCTTGCCTCAATAAATCCTCATCCTCTCGAAGAGGGATATAGCAAATTCGCTTCAATCAAATCTCCTTTATATGGCGTTTGAATTTATCCTTGTTATCTAGGATATATTTAGGGAATCTTTCATCCAAAGGCACTGTGGTTACATTGTAATTTTCCCTATTGAATAAGTCTGTTCCTGCTGTCATTACTTGTGTTAGATGCCCCTCATTCATAAGATCAGGAGTGCCGCACTCCCTCCAATGAGAACCAGCCCTTACCTTTTGCTGAATACCCTCTATACCTCCCATATAAGAAAAATGCCACCCCGCATCGGGAACGATATTATTTACAAGCCCCGGCATAAATGCTCGTATCTGACTTGCTCGGTTAGGTATATCACCATATCTCCACAATTGGGAAGCTGACCACCCCGCCGTGCCATCATAATGAAGGCAGTTAAAGTAGTAGTATGATTCTAGCATTGCCAACCTTACAGGGCCTGTATACACATAATCCTTGAGAACTGAAGCCCTAGGAATGGTATCTGAATCATCTATGATAACTATATCATCAGAAGCGTACTGTACCTCAGTTAATACCATATCCCGAGTGGCATTGTCAATACACCATTGGCAACCTTCATCCCAAAATCGCTCTGTATTGTACACTTTTATACAGATTATCTTGTCCCAATAGTCCTTAAACCGCTCCTTATTCTCCTCATAATAGAATGGCTTAGGCTGGTTGGATTGCGTCCTATCCGCCTCTACTAGCACGAACTTGTCTACTACACCATCAAGCTCATGTAAGCGTATCTCTAGTAAATCAAGCTCCTTGAAGAAGGTGAAGGTGTCATAAATCATACGGGCTCCTTTAGTATCATATGCGAAAATTTATCCTGGTTTTCTACAAGGTATTTGGGGAAACTGTCGTCCAGAGGGACATATTTGAGCTTGCGTCCTTGCCGGATTATATCGTCGCCATTCGCTATGCATCCTTCTATGAATTCCTTGCTCATCTGCAAGGGGCTTGTTATATGTCTCCAATGGGCACTGGCAATGAGTTTATAGCGGATACTCTCTAATGGAAGCATAAAATGCCAATGCCAACCTGCATCCTCCTTATATTTAGAATCAAAGAGATGTATGTTGGATCGTATCTCCCCTATCTTATGTCCGCTATCCTTGTACATCTTATACTTCATACCTATAGCCCCCCACCAATGTTCCCATTCCTGGTACTCGTACATATTAAGGTAATACTGGTAGCACCTAAAATTAAACCGTACCGATTTAGAAAAGTCCTCATCAGCAATAGCAGAAGCTCGTATTATCTGGTCGGAATCATTTATTATCAGAATATCATCATCATTCAAAGACAGATCATCAATTAACATATCGCGGGTTGCCAGATCAATAGCAACCTCGTAATTGTCATTATTGAATCTGGTGGTATTAGTATCTTGCACATAGTGTATCTTAGGCCAAAAATCCCTAAATCTCTCCTTATTTTCATGGTAATAGAAGGGCTTAGGGATATTGGATTGCGTCCTATCAGCCTCTAGCAGGACAAAGCAGTCCACCACATCGTATAGTTCATGGAGCCGGATATCCAGCAAATCCATTTCCTTGAAGAATGTAAAAGTATCATAGATCATAGAGTCTCCTCAGTGAATGACTTACGGTCTTTGTGCTAATGTTGTAATGGCGCAAAACATCTTCATAAGTACCATAGTTGCGGTATATATCCCTCGTAAACCCGACTTCTACAATCTTTGATGTGGGCGTGTATACCTCACTAAGCAAAGAACCCACGTAGAACGGCTGGCAAATAAGAATCTTTTCATTCCTATAGGCATCTAGTGTGGCATGGTCAAATGGTGCGAGCGTAGTGTAGTAGAGAACAGTTACATCTTCATTCTTGCATACCTCCATTACCATATCCAGCATATTGCCTACCGCAATTACAATCGCCTTCTTTCCCTCTTTAATGACGGACGCCTTCCCGAATTCCACTTCAGTATCCCACGTATTTACATAATCCGTAAGCCTGAAGAATGTAGTGTTCCCATTCCTGTAGGACTCGTAGAACAGCTTCTTGAATTCCTTTTTATTGCCGGGGGTTACTATTTCAACCCCCGGTATAGATTTCAGGATAGCAATGTCTTCGGGGCAATAATGGGAGTACCCGTATTTAGAATACTCAAAAGCGGCCCCAGTACCTACAATGTTAGCACCAAGTTCCTGATATACCAGATCGAGCTTAACCTGTTCCAATGCCCGCTCAATGAGGAATGACCATCCTCCGTAGATAGTGGGGACTATTCCTTGGGATGCCACACCCGCCGCCACACTGATTAAACCATCTTCCATAATGCCGAAATTTATAGCCCTGTCGGGATACTCTTCAAACAAGTCCCCTAAAGCCCACGTTCCCATATCAATAGTGAAGAACATAGTATCTGGTTCTTTACGGATAATGTTCTTCATTTCCGTCAAAAATGTGTTCCTCATTGTTCGTCTATCTCCTTGGATAATAGGGATAATTCCTCATCATTAGGTGCCCTATGAAACCATTTTGGGCCATTCATTATTGAAGGGCAGCCATACCCTCGTTGGGTATCTACAATAATAGCCTTTGGTTTATTTCCATTTTTATTATTCAGATCATTTATGATTATTTCACAATGACAATCATTATTCCCTTCCCAAACAGTTCTTTTTGAAAAGCCAAACGCTTTGAACTTTTTTTCAAGAGAATAAATGTTATGAGAGGCATTATTATCCACAATAACCCATAAGTTATCCAGCTTAAATCGCTCCGCTATGAGACAGGATTCCCACATCGTGCCTTCATTGAACTCTCCATCTCCTGTCAATACGAATACCCTGCCCGATTCCTTCTTTACTTTCTTAGCCATCGCTATGCCGCAAGCAAAAGGTAGTCCGTGACCAAGCGCCCCTGCTGAATTATGCATCCCCTTAATGTTCTTAGTTATATCAACTTGGATGGAGTATGTGCCTCCATATTTCCCTATATTATCAAACTCTTCCTCGAAATATGTGCCGTTTTGAATTAGTACAGCATAGAGGGCCAGCGTAGACTGCCCTTTGCTCAATATAATCACATCATCACTATTCATTACATAGTTTTCTAGCGTCCATAGAATTTCCATCGATGAAAATGCACTTTGCAGATTTCCATCCTGTGCTTTATGAGCAAGTCTCAGGCATATCTTCCGTGCTTCTTTAAGGTCTTGTGTCATTAATAAGCTCCTTAATAAGGGTTTCTGAATAATTGATCCTTTGTTTTTCCGTCATTTGTTCGAATATATCGTATATTTTGTCCTTAGACAATGCCGCATTATTGGCAATATAAGTGATATATTTTGTATTACAATTAAAGATGGCCGTTATGAAATGTTCCATTGAATAACCCCATCCAAATTCATCATAATATCCTTTGATATCATTAGAATAAGAATTAAGAATGGGCTTAATATTATATTGTTTATTATACCTTTTGTTAAGATACATCATTATCAATTCAGTATTAAGGTTTCCTGCGTCTCTTCCCATGCCAAAAATACTGCAATCGAGAATAATATCTGAATTAAATTTCAATATCTCTTCTGCACAGGAAAAAGCCTGCTGTTTATGATTATGCCCGTGATAACCTAATAAAATGTCTTTATCTAAACATAATTTAGCTAGTTGTGTATAACTAAGAACATTGATACTATCCTGAGTCCCCCAACTATCTACAACATAAAAAGCGAATATACCAATATTATTGAAACTAGTTATTAAATTTGAAAATTCGGTGGCACTATATTGATTAACTCTAGCGGGTTGAATAAATACTTTGTACCCCTTTTCAATAAGTTTTTTACTATATTCGATACATTCTTTTATTAGTTCTTTCCATACAATAATTCTAATTGCGTCTATTCCATTTCCCTGTCGATTTGATATTTTTTCTATAGGAAAAGGAGTTGGGGCATCGACCATAAGGCAGTAAGTCACCCCTTCCTTCTTGGGGAAAATTGCATCCTCTGCCCATTCTATACCAGGAAAAAGAGTTCTATTGGGGTTGTATGGTATATCTTTCAAAAACCCTATTTCTATCATTTCTACTCCTGATTTTTCTAGGTTTTCTTTTATGCTATGTATTGCTTTTTTTCCAAAATCCCAATCATTGACGTATCCCCCATCTCGTAAAGTACAATCAAGAAGTTTTGTCATTTCTTCCCTCCATGAAATTATTATATTTATTCGTATTGAGAGAAGTATCATATGGAAGAGGGACTGTAGCGAAATCTTTCATTTTACATTTAGATATTTTCCTATTTTTATTTAATGATTTAGCATATTGATACACGCTTTTTCTTTTACCACCTATATTATATGTTCCAATAGCTTCTTTCATAATAAGATTACATATTTTGTAAGCTATAATTTCCAATGCTTCTCGTGAGGCATATTGATCGATAAAGGCGTAATCTCTATGCCAAGGAGCTTTAGAAAATTCACATCTAATGATGAGATGTTGTTTTTCATTTAGCATTCTAATAGCACATTCCCCACCTAATTTAGACCATGCATACTTATTGCATGGGAATACTCCATCAGTCTCCTTATGGTAAGACTTGCTACCCTTATACACATATCCAGTAGAAATATAAATTAATTGTGTAGTAGAATTGTTTATTTGCAATGCTTCTACTACATTGCTTACTCCTTGAATATTGGTTCTAAGAGCACTGTAACTATCTAATTCTACAACCGCTTGGTTCTTTTCCCCCATTGAAAGGATAATTTTATCATACTTTTTTTGTACATAGGGAATGATGGTCTTAATATTACATACATCTAATTCCTTATGCGTAGGGGCATCTATCAATATAAAAGGAGGCACTAATGCATTTAATTGGCGTTGTAGTTCCGTACCTAAAACCCCCGATCCGCCTATAAGTAGCAGCTTCACAGCGCATCCATAATTGCTTGTTTTACCACTTCACGTTCATATAACACATCTTCCTCTGTAAGACCATGCCAGCAACCAATCCAGAACATATGCTCCGTAATATAGTTTGACATATCTAAATTTCCCACGATTCGATATTTATATTCGGGTTGCCACGCCGGTTGCCTTAGAATATTTCCAGAGAACAGAAGTCTGGTAGCAATGCCTTGGGAATTTAGTTTCACTACTACCTTCTTTCGATCCACATGTTTAGGCAGTATAATAGGATAACCGAACCAAGAAGGAATCGTACCAGAATCGGGGTATGCTTCATAATCGGTATATACTCCATCATACAATTTGTATGGAAATGCCCAAGGACGAAGTTCCTCATGTAGGGTATCAAAGTTACGAATTCTCCTATCGGTATACTCATCAATGCGCTTTAATTGGGAATAAAGGAGCGCTGCTTGTGGGCTAGTCATTTTGAGGTTGTACCCTAAATGAGAATACACATATTTATGATCGTATCCTTCAGGAAGATCACCAAACTGCCCTTCAAATCGCCTTCCGCATTTATTATCCGAACCTGGATCACATTGACATGCCCTTCCCCAATCCCTTAGTGACTGAATTATATTAGCGATAACAGGATCAGATGTCAGCACCGCCCCGCCTTCCCCTGCGGTAATATGGTGCGCCGGATAAAAGGAATTGGTCACTACATCTGCATATTTCCTATTCGTTACCTTGACATCCTTATAGAGAGAACCCAGGGTATCACAACAGTCACTTATAAGGAATAAATCGTGTTTGGCACAAAATTCTTGCACAGCATCAATATCATAAGGGATACCTAGAGTATGTGCAATAAATACACCCTTTGTCTTAGGGCTATACGCCTTTTCAAGCATACCCACATCAATGTTATACCATTCATTAATATCTATAAACACCGGAACACATCCAGCAAGAATGATAGGGGTAATGGTAGTAGGGAACGCAGTAGCCACTGTAATTATCTCGTCCCCTGGTTGAATTCTCCATTTATCATGCATCAAAGGGGAAGTAAACGCCATAAATGCTAAGAGATTGGCTGAGGAACCAGAGTTTACAAGGAAAGCATAATCCTGTTCCTCGTATACAGCTAAGGCTCTTTCTGCAAATTTATTATACTTGCCATAGCTTACTTCCCCGTCAGTAATGGCCTGGATCATAGTCAGCTTATCAACATCCGTTAAATCCATTCCAGTTACTTGAATGTTCCTCATGGCTTCCTCCTAAATAAATGGCGTCTCAAAATCGCAGAATCGGGGTAGCTTTGCATCCTTGGCAGAAGTCTGTACTCCACTAGGCAATGCTATCAGACAAGAATCCCACTTAATTCCTCCATAAAGCTCGGGATGAAACTCCTCATCCATAAAGTAAATGATTGTGCTGTCCCTATAAGCGTAGTATCCATGAGCACATCCAGCAGGGATATGGGCTATGTAGGAACAACCCCCATCCAAGAAAAAAGTCATAACTTCCCCATAAGTAGGGGAACTTTTACGAAGATCAACAATTATATCCTCTACAAGCCCCTCTATGCAACATACTATCTTATTTTGAGCATAGGGGGGCATTTGGAAATGTAGCCCCCGCAAGAATCCCTCATGTGTATTGGATACATAAGTTTCCTTAATGGGGAAATCTGTCTCATTGGTTATTATCGGGGAAAATGTTCCTCGCGCATCTTCAAACCCTTCCACCTTTTGTGTCCATACACCGGGAATACGAAGTGCTACTTTATCCATTATCTGTACCTACATTCCTTGCAATAAGTGCAATTACCAGTATGTTCAATATGCCCCTCATAAGTAATCCTCAAGTCACCCTGATCTATACCATGTTTATTATTTCGTAGAGAATGCCCGCAGTTGGGACATACCCTAAATATATATTCCTTAATAAATCTAATTATCCTCATTGTTCCTCCGTATGAGATTTCATGTACGTTTGATAAGCATTTTGGGCATCTTCTTTTGTCTTATATGAACCCAAATGAATGTGACGCTCTTTAATCTTAAACCCTGCTTTCCAATAAACATGCCCATTTTTATATGTTGGGTAGTACCCCTTACGTTCTTGCCTTATTCTAGGAGGATGCCATTCAGGGTCAAGTTTAGCGTGTTCCGCCGCTTTAATGTAAGCTTCATATGCCGCTTCTTTCGTATCATATGCACCTAAATTGTATGCTTTACTATTAATTTTAATGCCCGCTTCCCATCGCACTTGATCTTGATACAAATGTACTCCTACTAATTTACCCCCTCTATGTATAGGTAGGTTTTGACTATTCTCTCTATCAGTCACCATACGAAGATTGATAATCCTATTATCATCTCTAATGCCATTAATATGATCTATGGGCAAAGTAGGCCATTCATTATAATATAAAAACCATGCTATATGATGAGCACAATATTTGGGTTTGCCAATTATTATATACCCATGCCCGTATAAAGACCCCGCTTTTGTGCCTTTAGAAACTCTACCCGCCTTTACTCTATAATAAATATTTCCTGACTCAGGATCATAAGTATAAATACGTTTTATATAATCTAAATCTATTACTTTTCCACGCTTAGTTGTGATACCCCCCATTTTCCCTCCTTTTTTAGAGTAATTCTAAATATTTTATCAGATGTCTCTATCAGTTCAGGTATGTGGGAATTCATTATTATTTGTACATTCAATTTATGACTTATTTCTGATATTACTTCTGCAAATCGTCCTTGTAAATCACGCGACACAAATTTGCCCGGTTCATCTAGTACAAGTACATTTGCAGTATTACCCATTGACCAAGAAGCGATTCTTAACGCGAGAGACACAACGTCCACTACGCCCCCACCCCCCGACTCAAGCAAATCATCAATCTCATGCCCATTCTTATAGAACTTCAAGGCACATTCCGTCTTACCACGCTTAATCTCAAACTCCACCTTGAAATCATACTCATCAGGGAAACAGGTATCAATACAGGTCTTTACAATGTCCTCTATCTGGAACTTTAGTTGTTCCTGAGTTTCCTTGGCTACTTTCTGCACTAATGCCTGCACAAGCTCAATGGTCTTTTGGCGCTCGATAAGATAGTCTATTTTCTTGAGATAGGCGTCTTTTTGGGATTGTAGGGCATCCCGTCTGCCTATGGATTGGTCCAGGAGGGATTTATAGTTTGTCATAGGAAGGTTTCCCGAATAGCATTCGCGCTACAATCTTAGGGATATGTCTACCTGTTTCTGGATGCCATAATCCCCCGATCTTCTTGTATGCCGCAAAACAGTCCTCACAACATTTATCATGTATAGCGTCACAATCATAATCACCTTCCATTTCATAGTACCTACCTGAACAGTGAGGAATCTTCATCTAAACTAAACCCCAATTCGTCAGCCCCTTCAACTCATCATACCACCCATCAATTTTGGTGTTACTGGCATCATACTCACTCTGCAACGCCTCAAGCTGTTCCTGCGCCTCTTCGATGGAATTGATGCTGTACTGCTTCTTCCAGGTATCTAGGATATTCTCAATGGCCCCATTAGCCTTAGCCCGTTTCTCCTTGAGAATGTCGATCTTCTTCTTGATTCGCTCAAACTCTTGGGTATCCATGATCTACTCCTTATTCTTATTGGCTTCCAGAGCGGCCTTTGCCTTATTTACAATTTCATCCAAAGCATTAGTGATAGCCTGATTAATCCTCTGCATCTCATAGGAATAGTATTTCATACTTTTATCGTAATGTCTGGTAATAAGGACATCCCCAATACAAGCAAACACAATAATTCCCGTCATCAGCCATCCCATTAAAGTCCTCCCTTTATCAAGGATACAAACCACTTGATAGCCAGTACGGCTAGTCCACCCGCCGCAAAAAGTCCTGCGATAATAAGGAATCCTCCAATAATCAAACCTACTCCTACAGCAATAGGATCAGGCTTCTTAACCGATGGTTGATTTTCACTCATTACACTTCCTCCCAATCTTTAATCTTAAAGTTTCTATAAGTTAATTCATCCATAATATCCACACTATTAGGATGTTTATCCCAACTAGGCAATCTATATACATCTACAAACTTAGGATTGTACCCTTGTATATCTTCTATGCTACTTATGTATTTCCCTATAGTTTTAATGCCATGTTGCTGAATAAAATCCTCTGCCTGCCGCCTATTATAGGCCAAGACAAAAACATGCATCCTATCAATCTCCGGCATTCTTTATCTCCTCTATAAAATTGAGTGCATTCTGATCCAAACCACTACTTTCTACAGCCTTGGCAAAATTGTCCTCAAATGACAGACTTACCTTCCCGTCCTTCGGTATAGCCTCCATAAAAGCCGCTATCCGCTCATCCCGCTCATGCTGCTCAGTGATATGG
>Ga0302292_1002450_pt1 | contig 11098 bp, 9 predicted proteins | sample III_Fen_N2_1_FD_194553 | JGI IMG/M metagenome (GOLD analysis project Ga0302292, IMG submission 194553) | Peat permafrost microbial communities from Stordalen Mire near Abisko, Sweden - III_Fen_N2_1 | ecosystem: Environmental > Terrestrial > Soil > Wetlands > Permafrost | place: Sweden: Abisko...
AAGATCGTTGTCGATTCATTGGATAATTCAGGAAAGGATATCATTACTATCTCGGAACACCAAATGAATTGCTTTGCCGGAAATATGCTCCAGGTAGAAAATGAAGAAGGTAAACTTTATCTTGTCCTTTCGCAATCAGCCTACGATTCGTTGGACCAAAAGCAAAAAGACCGTTTATCTTCTTATAATGAGTTGATTGTTGTCTCCATTCCAACCATCGAACGGGTAGGTGGTGGTAGTGTCAGATGCATGATGGCGGAAGTGTTTTGATGTGATGATGTGATGATATGATAATGTGATGATGTGATAATGAGTTGATGAGATAATGTGATGATGTGATAATAAGTTAATATGATAATTAGTTGTTTTGATAATTAGTTGATAAAATGATAATATAATGTTGAGTTGATATAGTGATGTGATGATTTTAAGATTGGATTAGATGAAGAAATAAATATATATATCTATTAATGAATCAATGATATACAGTGTTTAACCCGAATGATTAAATAGGTTTAGCTCCAGCTCTGAATTTTCAATAGACTCCAGCTTTAGCTGGAGCAAAAAAATCATAATCCAAATTGGCTTTAGCCAAATTAAATTCTATTCTAATATTGAAAATTTGTATTTTATATTTTGGTTGAAGCTAATATTATGTTTCAAATCAATACTTAAGCTAAAGCCGGAGGCAATTAAATCAGGAGTTTAAGTAACTATACCAATAATTAAATTTGTTGAATTATAACAAAATTGTCAGATATCAGGATTAAACCGAATCTTAATGGTGAGGTTGAACTTAAAATAAAATAAACTAATTATATGAAAAATACAAAGCAAACAGCCACAGAGTTGATGGATCTTGAGAATAAATTTGGTGCCCATAACTATCACCCCCTTCCTGTCGTCCTCGACCGGGGCGAAGGAGTTTTTGTATGGGATGTTGATGGAAAAAGGTATTACGATTTTCTGTCGGCATATTCGGCAGTGAATCAGGGACATTGTCATCCAAAAATCATAGATTCGCTGATCGGACAGGCAAAGAAACTTACCCTGACATCCCGTGCTTTTTATTCTAGTCAGTTGGGTAAGTACGAGGAATTTGTGACTTCTTATTTTGGTTACGATAAAGTACTTCCGATGAACACGGGTGCCGAGGCAGTGGAAACAGCCATCAAACTTTGTCGTAAATGGGGGTACGAAAAGAAATGCCTTCCCGATAATTCAGCACAACTGATTGTTTGTGAAAATAATTTCCACGGCCGTACCACCACCATTGTTTCATTCTCCATTGATCACGATGCCTATGACCACTACGGTCCGTATACTCCTGGTTTTATTGTCATTCCGTTCAACAATGTCGATGCCCTTGAAAAAGTACTGAATGAAAATCAGAATATTGCAGGTTTTTTGGTAGAACCTATCCAGGGCGAAGCCGGTGCTTATGTACCTGATGACGGGTATCTTAAAAAATGCTATGATCTTTGCCATCAGCACAACGTGCTTTTTATCGCGGATGAAGTTCAGACCGGCATTGCCCGCACCGGTAAACTATTGGCCTGCGACTATGAGGAGGTACATCCCGATATTCTGATTCTTGGAAAGGCTTTATCGGGTGGCGTTTATCCTGTCTCTGCTGTTTTGGCCGCCAACAACATCATGGAAGTATTCCTCCCCGGTCAGCATGGATCTACTTTTGGAGGAAATCCAATGGCGGCAGCAGTTGCTGTCACGGCTCTCGAAGTTATCAGGGATGAAAAACTGGCGGAAAAGGCTTTTGTTTTGGGTGAAATTTTCAGGGATGAAATGAGCAAACTCTGCGAATCATCTGCTATTGCATCTTTTGTCAGGGGTAAAGGTTTGCTGAATGCCCTGATTATTAACAACGAAGGGCATACCAACCTGGCTTGGGAAATCTGTTTGAAATTACTGGACAACGGACTTCTGGCCAAACCAACCCATACGAATATAATTCGTTTTGCACCCCCTTTGGTGATCACCGAATCTCAATTGTTTGAATGCATTGATATTATCAAATCAACAGTAAATTGGTTTGAGAATAAACCAGCCACTGTACTTCTTACTGGAAAGACAATAATTGAATGATGTAGGAGGTGAAATAACCGATGAGTTCCGATAAATGCAATATGTTCACCTTGAACTGGGTTTCTGCAATAATGATGGCAAAAAGTCCCAGCGTGCCATATTTGTAAATATTCATCATCAGCTTTGGATGTATCTCTTTTAAAAATGTGAGGTAAAGGTGCGACCCATCCAACGGAGGCAGCGGAATCATATTGAAAACAAATAATCCAAAGTTGATGACTCCCCACATCATGATCATGTTAATAACTTCAAGTCCGAACTTTGTGGCGTTGAAGAAATCATTAATATACAGTAGCCTGGCTATAACAAAGAAAAGCAGGGCGATCACAAAATTTGAAATCGGACCTGCAATAGAAATCAGGATCTCATCCCTGTGTTTATGTTTTAGGTTATCCGGGTTGAAAACTACCGGTTTAGCCCATCCAAATCCGGCAATCACAATTAAAAAGAATCCCATCCAATCGATATGTTTCAGGGGATTCAACGTTAATCTGCCATCCAGTTTAGCCGTGTTATCACCCAATTTATAAGCTGCATACGCATGCGAAAACTCGTGCACCGTCAACCCGATTACTGCCGCAGGTATTATTTTCATCGATTCAATTAATTCCATCCTTTATTCCTATTGTTAAATTGGCATTATTCTTTCCACAAATGTACAATTTATTTCGATCATTCCGAAAAATGAATACAACACACGAATATCTGAAAGTAAAAAAGTATACATTTGTGAATACAACTAATTGAATGATAATGTATTAAACTAATTAAACAACAAATTTCAATGTTATTCAGGCAAATAAGTACCTTTTTTTTAATAAAATAGTCAGTCGAATGAAGATCCACAATCAAACTAGCAGGTTGATGTTTCAATGTGAATGAGCAAAAATATATTGTCTTATTTTTTAAACCTAAACGAATCAGTCAGATTAATCTATCTGGTTTAAACCTTTTTGATAAATAAAAGAAGTGATTTTATTCAGATGTATAAAATATAAGCATAAAGATAATTCAGGAAGTGAATATTTCATTTAATCAGATTAAAAATATTTTGTAAGTAACTCTATTATAAAACTATGCATTTTTGTTGCTTCTGTTTTACTTTGGTTCTCAACCTGTTTACTAAATTATTATTATATATTTATAGTTCATTTAAAAATATATTTTAGATCTATTAACTTATTAATGATGAGAGTTATCCAAGAGATATCCGTAAGTAAAGTAAGAGTATACTAAGAAAAATTTGTTAACCTGATCCGGACGAAATGTTATGATAAGGTACGACAACAGGAAATAGTAAGGGCATACTGAGCACAACATACTTTTTAAAAAGAGAGTTTTCAAAAAAAATAACGGATAGTTTACCTGAAAAAAGGATATTACCTCAACTTCATAATCTAAAAAGGGTTCGATTTCAAGCTGAATTTAAAAAAGCCATATAAACTGAACTTAAATCAGCTCTCATAATTCTCAAGATGGGCTTCGCTGAAGGCTTACCCATTATTATGCGATGGAATTAAGAAATAAATGAACAGGAATTTAAAGAAAAAAATGCGTTTATAAACCTGATCATTTACGCAAAAGCCTATTCATTATAAACAGGAAAGATGGTTCGGATTGATAACTTTCCATTTCTTATTGATAGACCAAAATCCTATGGAAAAGCTTACAGGGAAGTGATAGCATCCGATTTTAATTAAACGGGAAATTATAAAACTTTGATTTAGTCCGTTTGTTGAATCATGGGATTTTTAGTACTTTTGTATTTTATTTCCAGCCCATTTTTTTTGGAAAATAAATTGTAAACAGTAACCAATACTTGCAACGTGATTGAAATTATACCTGCCATTGATTTGATTGATGGAAAATGTGTCCGCCTTTCGCAGGGCGATTATAACCAGAAAATTGTCTATAACGAAAATCCGCTGGAAGTGGCTAAAATGTTTGCCGATGCTGGTATTCGCCGCTTGCATTTGGTAGATCTGGATGGTGCGAAAGCCCACCACATTGTGAATCACAAAGTGTTGGAACGAATTACATCATCCACAGGTTTAATCGTTGATTTTGGCGGTGGACTTAAATCGGATGATGATTTGCGCATTGCCTTTGAATGCGGGGCCAGCATGATCACCGGGGGAAGCATCGCCGTCAAGAATCCGGATATTTTTTCGTCCTGGATTGCTAAATTTGGTGGAGAGAAAATTATACTCGGGGCTGATGTGAAAGAGGAAAAAATTGCAGTGGGCGGATGGCTGGAAACGACAGAACTTGACTTATTGCCTTTTATAAAGAACTATATCGATCAGGGTATTAACAAGGTTATTTGTACCGATATCAGCAAAGATGGCATGTTACAGGGAACAGCAACAGAGCTTTATAGAAAAATTCTTTTAGCTCAACCTGATTTGTATCTGATTGCCAGTGGGGGTGTAAGCTCCATGGAGGATCTTGAACAATTGCAGGAAGCCTGTGTGCCGGCTGTGATCATCGGGAAGGCAATTTATGAGGGTCGAATAAAACTAAAGGAATTAACCCACTTAATTATTAATAATTAAAAATTGAAAATCGATAATTTGATAGTACATTTGTCGGTTCGAACTTAAAATACGAAAGTTATTATGCTAAAAGAAATTTTATCAGTTACCGGGAAACCCGGTCTTTTCAAACTTGTTTCTCAAGGTAAAAATATGTTGATCATCGAGTCACTGAGTGATGGAAAACGAATTCCTGCTTATACAAAAGATAAGGTAGTATCACTGGGCGATATCGCAATTTTTACGGAAGACGCTGAAGTACCGCTAGGTCAGGTTCTTGAAAGTGTAAAAGCAAAAGAAAATGGTGGTCTTTGTTCCATCGATACAAAAGCCGATAACGATAAACTTCGTAAATACATGCTTGAAGTTCTTCCTGAATATGATCGTGACCGTGTTTATCCAAGTGATATCCGCAAAATGATTGCCTGGTATAACATCCTGATCAATGCAAAGATTACCGATTTTGTAGAAGCAGTAAAACCAGAAGAAGCAGTAGAAGCTGTGGAAGTTGTTGCCGAATAAGTTTAAAGTAATAGTTAAATGATCAAGGTACTGTATTCCATCCCGGATCCTGTTTCAATGTATACGGGCAGGTTCTCAATTATAAACGGTGGATACTGACGACTTATTGTTCTCATCTCTGTTATTCAGAATGAATGGCTTTTAATTTAAAATATCAACGGATAGCCTCTGAAAATTCTTATTAGTTCAAAAAAAATGAATGTAAAATCGATCTGTGAACTTATTGAAGAAATTGCTCCATTGTCGTTGCAGGAAAGCTATGACAATGCGGGACTTCTTGTTGGTGACTCACACATGGAAATTGATTCGGTTCTGGTAAGCATTGATATTACCGAGGAGGTTATTGACGAAGCGATTCGTAAAAAATGCAAGATGATCGTTTCGCATCATCCTCTTATATTCACAGGTTTAAAACGGCTGACAGGTCAAAACGAGGTTCAGCGCTGCGTTGCAAAAGCCATTAAAAACGACATTGCCATTTATGCGGCACATACCAATTTAGACAATGTGCTGAATGGTGTAAGTGGAAAAATGGCTGAAAAAATAGGGTTGAAAAACATTCGGATTTTACAGCCTAAACAGGACCGGCTATTAAAATTAATTACGTTTGTGCCTCACCTGCATTCGGATAAAGTACGAAAAGCAATCTTCGAAGCAGGAGCAGGGCAAATCGGAAATTACGATTCGTGTAGTTTCAATGCCGATGGTGTCGGAACTTTCAGAGCGAATGAATATGCCCGACCTTTTGTTGGTGTTACAGACGAATTGCATTCGGAACCCGAAACCAGGATTGAAGTGATTTTACCGGATTATTTAAAAACCGATATCCTTGAAGCATTGCTGAATGCACATCCTTACGAAGAACCGGCTTATGATTTCATCCCGTTGCAAAATGCCTGGAATCAGGTAGGAGCGGGGGTTGTAGGAGAATTGGATCATCCGGAAGATGAATTGGACTTTCTAATCCGGTTGAAGTCGATCTTTAAAATTCCTGCTATCCGTCATACAAACCTGTTGGGAACTAAAATTAAACGTGTAGCGGTATGTGGAGGCTCCGGAAGCGGATTTTTAAAAGATGCCATGACTGTCGGTGCCGATTGTTATATTACAGGTGATTTCAAGTATCACGAATTTTTTGATGCCCAAAAGAGGATTTTGATAGCCGACATTGGACATTTTGAAAGTGAACAGTTCACAAAAGACATTTTTTTCGAGATAATTACAAAAAAAATGCCTACATTTGCAGTCCAAATTTCAGACAGTAAAACCAACCCCATAAACTATTTGTAATCAATATGGCTACAGAATTAAAAGCAGAAAAAGAAATCACCGTAGAGGAAAAATTAAAAGCCCTTTACGAGCTTCAAAAAGCGGTTTCTAAAATAGATGAAATAAAGATTTTACGTGGTGAACTCCCTTTAGAAGTACAGGATTTAGAAGACGAAATTATCGGCTTGAATACCCGTATGGAAAATTATGAAACGGAGATTGCTGAAATAATTACTACGATTTCGACAAAGAAAATTGAGATTGAAGAATCAAAACTTAAAATCGCAAAATACAAAGAGCAACAGGATAATGTTCGTAATAACCGTGAATACGATAATCTCTCAAAAGAAATCGAATTTCAAACCCTTGAAATTGAATTGAGCGAAAAACGTATTCGTGAATTTACTGCAGGTCTTGAAACAAAACAGGCAGATCAGAAAACAACAGCTTCAGCTTTGACTGAACGTAAACTGGATCTGGATTTGAAAAAAGGTGAGTTAAACGAAATTGTCTCGGAAACAAAACAAGAAGAAGAAAAACTTCGTGAACATGCCAAAGAAATAGAATCGCTTATTGAACCACGTTTAGTAACCGCTTTTAAACGTATTCGTAAAAATGCACGCAATGGTTTAGCTGTTGTTTATGTACAGCGTGATGCATGCGGTGGTTGTTTTAATAAAATTCCGGCACAACGCCAGTTGGACATTCGCCTTCGTAAGAAAATTATCGTTTGCGAATATTGCGGTCGTATTTTAGTCGATCAGGAATTGGCAGGAGTCGCTCCGGCAACTGAAGAATAAGAGATTTATTTACTTTCTTTAAAAAAGAGTTCGAAATTATTTTCGGACTCTTTTTTTTTGTGCGTTAGAATGAGATGTTCCCGTACAAATACCCACCCTCAATTGTATATCTGATTCTCAGGATGTTTATACAACTATAATTGACTGAATATCATTTGTTTAATCGCTTATATCACCTACTGTATTTTATCTCATCTACATTTTATGAGTTTTCTGGCTTGTCAAAACAGGTAAAAGGGGATAGTCGGGTTAAAAAAATAAATCATGATTAAAAAATCAGGTTCAATTCCATTTATTGAAATATTTTTTTCAACATGATATTCCGAGCTGTCATTAATCTTCATATTTCAAATCATTATTCAACAGGTGTTCAATTCTAGAAAATCAGATCTTCCTGCGAATATTCCTTCCTGAGCAAAAAATTAATTTTTCTATCCATTTTAGGTAACATTACAAATATATCTATTTACAAATGTAATATTATAAGATATTCACAAATATATTTGATAATATTACAAAAGTATTTAGAGATAAATGATTAGAATATTACAAATGTGTTTGTAATATATTCACAAAAGTGTAATATTTTACATAAGGCAACATATTATTGTAAAGTACATTTAAACATACAAATATAGTATATAAATATCTTATAATCATATGTTTAGTATAAATATATGATTTTTAAGTTCATATATATGATTACAATCATACAGAATCAGCCCTTATTCATTAAATAACATTAATGCAAATATTTAAACGCCACATAATCAGTATAAATAGCCTATTATATATATTATTCTTGTTTATCTAAAGAATTCCTTTAAAGTACGCCTGTATGCACCTTAAATAATGGGTTTAATCCATATTAGTTTTGTAAACTATGTTTTCTCTTGTATGTTACAAATGTAATTATACAAATGTATAATAATACAACTGTGAATGATTTGCATATGTGAATCGATTCACATATCTTTGTGAATTATATAGAATTGTACAATTCACATAAATATCGTATTTTATGGACGAAAAAGATAGAATAGAGAAAATCATGCTGAAGGAAGAAATGAATTCAGCAGTGTTTGCTACAGAAATTGGCATACAAGGTTCTACACTCTCCCACATTTTAAATGGTAGAAATAATCCGAGTCTGGAAGTACTTAAGAAAATTCTGAATCGCTTTCGTACAGTGAGCTCAGACTGGCTTATTTTAGGGGTTGGGTCAATGTATCGGGTAGAAAAGCAATCTCAGACGCCCACATTGTTCGATTCATTAGACGAAAATATCACTAAATCAGGTACTTTAGAGTCAAATCCAGTCGAAAAAAACAATCCGGCTTCTCCACTCATCCAGCAAAAAACTACGCATGTTCAGGAACAGCCTGTACAAACACAAGTCGAATCGCAACATCCCATATTTTTACCTCCGGCAGAACCAAGTACTAAATCAGTTCGAAAAATTATAGTCTATTATACCGATAATACTTTTCAGGAATTTAAGTCTTAGTTAGTAGTTGGTAGTTAGTAGTTGTTGATTGTTAATGCCTGAATAACGTTGACCGTTTTATTACTGATTTTTTCATTCAAATTAAAAATGTTGATGCCTGAATAACGTTGACCGTTTTATTACTGATTTTTTGGATTAAATGTCTGTAAGAGTCCTTATTTTTGAGGATAAGCAATAATTCCACCGGCTTTATACACTTTCTTCTCAACGTGATCCTATAATGAGTTATTGCAGCTCATAACGAACTCACATATGCTAAAATAATTTAAAGAATTTATAAGTAACAAAGAACCTTATAGTGATTTGACTGTTTTACGAATAAAAACCTGTTGTAACCCTCATAAATATAGTCTGTCATGCATTTTGCTTCGTTTTAAGGCAGTTTTAGCGGTTAACCATACAATTTGTCCGTACGGGGAAAATTTAGTAATTTTGCAGGTAATAAACTCTGTATTTCATTACCCGTATCAATTTTATCAACCTATTGATACATAAAATGTTACTATCGATGAAGAAATACATGCTCGATTTGATACTTAAAGAAAACAGGATATTAAGTAGTCAATATAATCTTCTGATTCTCACTTCAAATGAAAAAATTCCGGAGATTCTTCCAGGTCAGTTCGCCGAAGTACGTGTGGACGGATCGCCCACAACGTTTTTAAGACGGCCAATATCCATTCATTATGTTGATTATGAATCCAATGAACTCTGGTTATTGATTCAAATCAAAGGAGATGGAACTAAACGACTCGCCACAATGGCAGCCGGTGAAAGTTTAAACCTCCTTTTCCCGCTGGGTAACAGTTTTAATAAACCAGCCAATGAAAAGGCGAATGTTCTCTTGGTGGGTGGTGGTTGTGGCGTTGCCCCCCTGCTTTATTTAGGATCCTATCTAAAAAAGAGTGGATTTAAGGTAAACTTTTTATTGGGTGCCCGGTCCAAATCCGATTTAATAGAACTTTGTGAATATGAACGATTAGGAAATGTATTCACGACTACCGAAGATGGTTCACATGGTGAACGTGGATTTGTGACGCAGCATTCGGTTTTAAATAACCCGGATTTCGATTATTTTTATACCTGTGGACCTACACCCATGATGAAGGCTGTGGCCAGGCATGCGCTTAAAATAAACGCAACTTGTGAAGTGTCGCTTGAAAATACAATGGCTTGTGGAATCGGTGCCTGCCTTTGTTGTGTCACCGATACAATTGATGGGCATGTGTGTGTTTGTACTGAAGGACCTGTTTTTAATATTACAAAGCTGAAATGGCAAATTTAAACATCAATATTGGCAAATTACAACTGAAAAATCCGGTGATGACAGCCTCCGGGACATTTGGTTATGGATCAGAGTATTCAGACTTCCTCGACCTAACAAGAATAGGTGGTATAATTGTGAAAGGTACTACCATTCGCGCACGTCAGGGCAACCCGTATCCGCGTATGGCAGAAACCTATTCGGGTATGTTAAACGCTGTAGGACTGCAGAATAAGGGTGTAGATTACTTTATTAGCCATATCTATCCAACTGTGAAGGACATCGATACAAATATAATTGTGAATGTGTCTGGATCGACCGTTGAAGAATATGTTGAGACGGCTGAAAGGTTAAATTCTCTTGAAAAGATCCCTGCCATTGAGTTAAACATCTCCTGTCCCAACGTGAAGGAAGGTGGAATGGCATTTGGAACGAACTGTATGTCTGCAGCTCAGGTAGTTAAGGCTGTGCGAAGAGTCTATAAAAATGAACTGATAGTCAAGCTTTCGCCGAATGTAACCGATATTTTGGAGATTGCACTGGCTGTTGAGGCCGAAGGTGCCGATTCAGTATCGCTGATCAATACCTTGTTGGGGATGGCGATTGATTCTGAAAAAAGAATCCCTGTTTTATCCACGATCACGGGTGGACTATCGGGTCCGGCGGTTAAGCCCATTGCACTTCGTATGGTGTGGCAGGTTGCCTCGGCGGTTAAGATCCCGGTAATTGGACTGGGTGGTATAATGAATGCGGCAGATGCCATTGAATTCATGCTTGCGGGTGCAACAGCCATTCAGATTGGGACCGCTAATTTTATTGATCCTACGGTAACCATTAAAGTCATAGATGGGATTAATGAGTACCTGGACAGGCATAATTTTAAATCTGTAACCGATATTATCGGAGCATTACAGATTTGACAACGAATAAAACTTAAATGACCGTTTACTAATAGAGGGTGTCTCGAGAAATCGGGCACCCTCTAATTCTATAATGCAATAAAGTGATATTATTATTGCTTTTGTGTCAAAAACTCTACATTATCTGTGTTTACAGTTAAATTCAACACTGTCAGATATTTTCTGTACTGTGTATCCGA
>Ga0302292_1002453_pt1 | contig 11090 bp, 10 predicted proteins | sample III_Fen_N2_1_FD_194553 | JGI IMG/M metagenome (GOLD analysis project Ga0302292, IMG submission 194553) | Peat permafrost microbial communities from Stordalen Mire near Abisko, Sweden - III_Fen_N2_1 | ecosystem: Environmental > Terrestrial > Soil > Wetlands > Permafrost | place: Sweden: Abisko...
CATTAGCTGTAACAGATGTCATAGAAGAGAAAGTAGAAGTACCACCAATACTAAAAGATGGATTAGTTTTAGTTGAGTAATCAGAAGGATCAACTATATCAATAGATAAAGTTCCTGGATTGATTTGTAAAGTAAAATTAGGAGTGTTAACGGCATAAACAATAGATGTAACTGTTCCAAACACAACAAGAGATAATCCAATTATATTTTTTAAATTACTTTTTCTAAATAAAGAGCTCATAAATTATTAATTTATACTTAATTATATTAATTATAGCATGAAAATAAAAAATAAAATTGTGGAAAAGCGCTTATTTTAATAATAAAATTGACATTAAGTAAAATATAATATATAATACACATTACAAACATCGCAGGATAGAGCAGTAGGCAGCTCGTCAGGCCCATAACCTGAAGGTCGTTGGTTCGAATCCAACTCCTGCTACCAAATAAAAATAACCCTTTCGGGTTATTTTTTTATTCTATGACAACATTATTAATTACCTCTTTACCACTTCTAATCAATACAAATTTTAATTTATCACCTGCTTTATAATTTTGAAGAATAAAATCTAAATTTTCATTAATAGAATAATTATTTACTTCTGTTATCAAATCTCCCACTACAAAACCATAATTCTTTTTAGGATCAACAGTTTTTACATAAACACCTTTTTCTATTTTTTCATCAGAACCAATAACACTACTAAAATCTGAAAAAGTTAACCCAGTAAAATTAGGTCTTATTATATAATCGCTTTTTACATTAACAGAATAAATAACATTTTTTAAATATTCAGGAGAATATATAAAACTAGTTTTAATAGATTCTGATTTTCCATATCTATTCTTTGGACCGTCTTTATAGACAGAACCATAAACACCAACTATCTTACCAGATAAATCAAATATACAAACATTATTAATATTGTTACCCAAAAGTTCTATATTTCCATTAGACTTATTTTTTATATAATCAACACTAAGTCCTTTATATCCATCATTAGAAAAGACTAAAGACCCAATGTTAATATCACTATAAGACCCAAAAGAAGAAACTAACATTTTTTGATTATCTATTTTTAATAAAACAAAATCATATTTATCAAAGATCATACTTTGAACATCATAATATTTACCATCATTCAAAACAACAACATATTTTTTATTTTTATCAAAAAGCGCTTGATTGTTAGTAAAAATAAAACCATCAGAAGTAAAAACAAACCCAAAATTAATAACATCTTCTTTTGAATAAACACCTGTAGAATTTTTTAAAGCTATATAAACAATACTATCTTTAGTATTTTTATAAACCTCTTGCAATCTATCATCTTTATCAATATAAACCTGCTCAGTCTTCTCAATAACAACATTCTTTTGTGGAATCATTTTTTCAATATCAAAAGAATTCAAAAAAGGAATGTTTATTTTTTTTGAAGTTAAAAAAACGATACTACCAGAAAAACCAGCAGAAAAAGCAATAATTACAATTAATAAAAATAATGATAAAAATTTAAATACTTTATTCATAAAACAATTTATTACACTCTCTTAGCTGTTACCAAAACAATAATAAGCAATAAAAACAAAATAAGCAATACTTTCTTAAAATATTTAGAACTAAATTTATTTAACAAATAATCTTTTACAGTAGATGATAATGCAAAATTAAACAACAAAACTATAATAGCATTAACATAAAAACTATAAGGCAAAAAAGAAACAACTATAAAAACCTCTGAAGACACTATTGATGAAGCAAAAATATATTTATAAACATCTCTTATATTTTTTGCATGATAATAATAAATACAAAAATAAAATACAAAAAAGTATAAAAATACAAAAATAGTTAATAAAAATTTATTTAATCCTAAAAATATATTAAAAGCAAACAAAGAAGATGTTGCTAAAAAAGAAGAAAAAAGAAAAATATAGAAATCAACATCATTCAAAAAATAATTTTCCCTATTATGAACAATTAAATATCTAATATGCATTAAACTCAAAAAACTCATTAGAAACCCAATAATATAAATAATAATTTTTAAAACATCGCTCTTTACGAATATAAAACATGCAACAAGAGATATAACAAACAAAAAATAAGAAAATAAGTTAGTAAATGATTTTGGATTTGTTTTTAAAAACAAAAACAAATATAAACTAAAAACTATATTAATAGAAACAAAAATAATTGTAAATAAGCCAAATTTACTAGGATTTGTATTTATATAGTATAAATACAAAACATTACATATAGGCAATAACAAATTCAATAATTTAAAAAACATTTTTTAAAATTAATTTATTTATCTAATAGTAACCCATAAACGATAAACAGTAAAGACGCTATAAGCTATTATTAATCAATACAAAAGCAAAATATAAAGCCCATAAAGACAATATTAAAAATGCAAAAAGTATTACAAAAAACTTTTTTTTATTTAACCTTTTTTTTCTTTTTCTAGCCATTATTTTTTATTTTATAAAGAACTAATTTTACCCAATTTGTAAAAAATGCGGGTACTTCTCTTACTTTAAATTTTACTATATCTTTGTAATTATTTAAATCCGATGATAACCCAACACTATCAATGCCCACCGAACGACAATCATATAAGGCTCTATTTATATGATAATTTTGAGTAACTAATATAGCAGATTTGATATTAAAAAATTTAATAGCCCTAAAACAAGTATTATAAGTATTTATACCATAAATATCAGTATCTATATCGTTTTCATGGAATCCCAATTTTAAAGCATAACTCTTCATAACCTTCACTTCATTATAATACTTTTCTGTTCCATATCCAGATAATAAAATTCTATTTATTTTTTCAGACTTATAAAGCTCATAAGCCGTTCTCATTCTATCAGCCAATATATCACTAGGCATATCATTACTTTTTACACTTGCTCCAAAAACGATAGCATAATCATGCTTTGGAACAAGATTTATATCAGAAAAAACATATCCAGAAACAGATTTCCATTCAATAAATAAATAAAAAACAAAATATGACACTATAAAGAATAATGCTATTAATATATACCTAATTTTATAAAAAAAATTTCCATTCATATTTTCACTCTATCAAAACTATCCAGCAACAGCAAGACCTATTATCTTATTTTTAAAACCATTACTTCTCAAAACTTTTGCACATTCATCAATAGTATTACCAGTAGTAACAACATCATCAAATAAAATAATATTATAATTTTTATAATTTTCAATATTAATTTTATTGTTCAGTACAAAAGCATTTTTCAAATTATTATCTCTATCACTCCCAGAAAGACTCGCTTGATGTTCAGTATTTTTAATTCTCTTTAATAAATTAACTACTTTTAGTTTTAGTTTTTTCAATATTATCTCGCTCTGATTAAACCCTCTTTCATTAAATCTTTTTTTATTCAAAGGAATTGGAACAAAAATAAATTCACCATATTTTTCTTTTAAACTAACATAAAAATTCATAAAATCATTCAATATTAAAACAGAAATAAATCTAGCAACATCATAAGCATATTTATATTTTAAGACATGAATTAAATCAGAAATAATTTTATTATCAAAATCATAAAAATAAAAGATATCATCAACAAATGTTAAATTATCTATATTTTTCTTTTGTTTTATATCAATAATTAATAAATTTTTACAATCATTACAAACCCACTCACCTTCTTTTTTACAATTTACGCAATAAATAGGAAAAATTAAATCCAAAATAAATTTTAATATTTTATTCATGTTTTTATTAATTAATTTTTAATTAAAAAATGTAGGTTCCAGATATATCTGGAACCTACATTTAAATTCATTTAATCTTTAAAGAAATCTTTTTATTATAATCAATATTAATTTCTTTAATTTTATCAAAATTTTCATTATCAATAAAAGAATCTATAAGTTGATTTTCTATTTCATCAAAAATAGCAGAATCAACACCCCTTGCTCCATTACCATTCTTCACAGCTAATTCAGCAACATGATCAAGAACTTTATTAGAAACTTCGATCTTACAATCTTTTGGTAAATATTTAGAAAGTGCATTAATTTTTATTTTTGCAATATCTTTCAAATTATCTTTAGTCAAATCATTAAAAGCTAAAACTTTATCAATCTTTGCAATAAATTCAGAAGTAAAATATTCTTTTGCTAAATCATTTAAATTTTCTTTTTCATTTTTACTTTTAACAACTTCTTTATTTTTTTCATCAGTAGAATTAAAACCTAAGTCCTTTTCAGACAATTCCTCATTCCCTAAATTTGTAGAAATTACAACAACGGTATTTTTAAAACTAATTTTTTTACCAGTTGCATCAGTTATAAATCCAGAATCTAATATTTCTTGAATAAGACTTAAAACCTTAGGATGAGCTTTATCAGCATCATCAAAAAGAACAACGCTATATGGTTTTCTTCTAACAGCATCCGTCAAAACTCCACCTTCTCTATACCCAACATAACCAGCAGGAGCTCCTATAAGTGAAGTAATTCCTATATTTTCAGAATATTCACTCATATCAAATCTTATAAAATTTTCTTCATTATCAAAAAAGTTTTTTGCAATATTTTTTGCAATTTCAGTTTTGCCAGTTCCAGATTTACCAACAAACAAAAAGCTAGCAAGAGGTTTATCTTTGAAATTAGATTCAAAAATTCCTCTTTTAATATAAGAAATTATAGAAGAAATAATATCATTTTGACCAATAATATTCTTTCTTAAACCATTATCTAAATTTTTTAATTTTAAGGAAATATTATTATGCAAAATATTATCAACCGGAACAGATGAAATATCAGAAACTATATTAGCAACATCAGATAAAGTAACTACACCAAGCTTTTTCTTAGATCTAGCATCACTTAAAATCTTAAGCCCTTCTAATTTCTCAACCAAAACAGACTGTTTATTTTTTATTTCAATAACAGCTTCAAAATTTTCACTTTCAATTAAAGAATCTTTTTCTATTTCAAGCTTTTCTATAGATCTTTCTAATTTTATAAGATCTTTTAAAAGAATATTATTTGTATTTTTAACTTTGATACGAGCACAAGCTTCATCAATCAAATCAATAGCTTTATCTGGTAAAAATTTATCAGTAATATACCTCTTAGAAAATTTAGCAGCACCAACAAGAGCTTCTTCTTCTATTTTAACATTATGAAATTTTTCATAATTACCTTTTATGCCTTTTAATAATTCTATAGTTTCATCAACAGATGGTTCATTAACATAAACAGGTTGAAATCTTCTCTCAAGTGCTGAATCTTTTTCAATATATTGTTTATATTCTTCAAAAGTAGTTGCACCAATAACTTTTACTTTAGATTTAGCAAGTGCTGGCTTTAAAATATTCGCAGCATCACCATTACCAGTATTAGAACCAGCTCCCACTATAGAATGAATTTCATCTATAAAAAGTATAATATTAGGATCAGTATTAACTTCTTCTATAATATCTTTTAATCTAACTTCAAATTCACCTCTATAAGAAGCACCTGCCACAACAGAATTCAAATCTAAATTAAAAATTCTTTTGCCAATCAAAACATCTGGAACTTCGTTATTTAAAATTCTTTTAGCCAAACCTTCAACAATAGCAGTCTTACCAACACCTGCATTACCTAATAATATAGGATTATTTTTATACCTTCTTGAAAGAATATAAATAAGTCTATCAATCTCTTTTTCTCTTAAAATAACAGGATCAATATTTTTTTGATTTTCTACATCAGTCAATTCCGTAGAAAAGAAGTCTAAAGCTGGGGTTCTCTTATTATATCCACCAACATTAAAACCCATATAATCTGTTATATCTGAGAAATTAGAAATACTTTTTAATATTCCAAGAACAGATGATAAAACTTCAGAAACATTTAAACCACTAGTAATCAATATAAGTTTCAAACCGTCATCGTCATTTTTTAATAAAGAATATAATAAATGCTCCGTACCTATATAAAAATGATCATAAGAGGCTGCAACCATCAAAGCATTATCAACAATCTTTCTAGAATGAGCATCAAATTTAACGCTTATTAAAGAAAAATCATTATTAAAAAATTTTAAAGAATCATTAATTCTAGCATCTAAATTTGCATCAAAAATCTTATTAATTTTTTTAAATTTAGAAAGAATAGAAAAAGCTAAACTATCTGGATATATAGATAATGCTAGAAATAAATGTTTAGGAGCAACTAAAACAGATGCTAATAAATTTTTATCAGCATTTTCAATCAACAAATTATTATTTTGTAAATATTCATCTTTAGCTATTTCATAAGCTAAAACACAAATTTTAAGAAAATTTAAGCTAAATTTACCATCAAAAACCTTAATCATTAGTTTTAAATTTAAGTAATTAAAACAATACGTGTAGAAATTATAAATTATTAGCAGTCAAAAATCAAGAGTGCTAATTATTGTTATCTAAAGCCTCATTTACTAACCTATCAGCTTCTTTGTTAAATTCCCTTCTAACGTGTATAAATACGCATTTATCAAACGATTGTTTTATTATAAAAATCTTAGCAGCAATCTTAGAAAGACCTGCATCTTTAATTTTATATTCACCATTTAATTGTTTAACAACAAGTTCGGAATCAAGATAACATTCAATATCTTTAAAGTTGTTAATTTTACAATAATTTAATGCCCATAAAATGGCCATATATTCTGCTTGGTTATTAGTATTAACCCCAATACACTCATTATATTCTTTCACATTAACAACGTCACCAGCAGCGTTTTTTTCATCAATAACAACACCAATCGCTGCAGGTCCTGGATTACCCCTAGAACCACCATCTGTATGTATAATATATTTTTTATTCATGTTTTTTATAATCAATAAAAATTAATCTCAACTCCTTCCTTCCATTCCATTCATTCAAACTAATCTTATACGCTAAATCTATTTTATCACCAACTTTAAATTTTGAGAAAAGTTCAGTAGCAGACGAAAAAGCAAAACAAGAAAATACAGACTCACCCTGCTTTAAATTCATTTTATAATGTTCTGAATTTTTTCCAAAAACAGCAAAATCAGAAATCTCAAGATCATAAGAAACAAAAACAGGCTCATCATTACCCTTTCCATAAGGTTCAAGTTTTAACAAATCATCATAAAATTCAAAACTAATATCAGCAAAAGAAAGCGCCATATCAATATTTAAATCATTAACAAAAACAAAATTTTCCAATTTTTCTTTTGCATATTCTTTAATAGTCTTAACAAATTCATTGTATTTATTAGCATCAACACTACAACCACAAGCAAGTTCATGACCACCAAATTTTATAAATAAATCTGAATTGTCTTGCATAGCTTTTGTAATATCAAAACCACTAAGACTTCTTCCAGATCCAACCATACAATTATTTTCTGTAGTCATTGCAAAAGCTGGTAAATTAAAATAATCCCTAATTTTAGTTGCAATAAGACCAACAATACCAACTGGCCAATTATCATGATGCGCAATAATTATTTTATCTTCAGAAACATTTCCATTTTCTTTTATAAAGTTTTTTACAGAAGTAGAAACTATATTCTGTCTTTCTGTGTTTTTTAAATCAAGTTCTAATGCAATTCTTCTAGCAGAAACAACATCACTAGCAACAAGCAAATCAAAAGCTGACATAGCATGGTCCATACGACCTGCCGCATTTATTCTAGGTCCTATTTTAAACCCAACATCAGAAACAGTAATGTCACCATGAATTTTATTATCAAAACAAACTTTAAATAATTCTTGCAATCCAATGTTTTTTGTTTTACTTAAAACTATTAAACCATATTTAACAATAGTTCTATTCTCAGAAATAAGAGAAACCATATCAGAAATAGTAGCAATAGCAACAATATCAAGATTCCATTTTAAAAAATTCAAAAAATCATCTTTGTTTTCATGTTTTAATGCAAGAGCAACACAAAACTTAAAAGCAACACCCACACCAGCTAAATCATTAAAAGAATATCCGGATTCATCAACTTTTGGATTTATAATAGCAAGCGCTTCAGGTAATTTTCCTGGAATAGGATCATGATGATCAGTAATTATAATATCCATACCAAGTTCTTTAGTCTTTAGAACTTCATCAAAAGCAACTATACCAGTGTCAACAGATATTATAAGATCAACACCTTGCGCATTAACGTGTTCAACAGCCTTAATATTCAAACCATTACCTTCACTTTTTCTATCAGGAATATAACAAAAAACATCAGCTCCCATTTTTTTCAAAAAAGAAACCATCAAAGCAGAAGAACAAACACCATCCGCATCATAATCACCATATATGCAAATCTTCTGATTGTTAGATATCGCAAAATAAACCCTATCTATAGCCTTATCCATATCTTTAAAAAGAAATGGGTCATAAAGATCATTATAATCAGGGTCAAGAAAAGAATTAATTTCAAAATCAGGAACTTTTCTATTTGAAAGTAATTGCAAAATATTTTTATTCAATTTTAAATCAAGATTAACACCAAAATCATCATTTATTTTTTCAGCGATTTTCCAATTAAATTTCATCAATTTATTTAATTTATTAATTTAAAACACAATATATCATAAAAAAAATTACATGTCAGTAATTAAGACATGTAATTAAATTTATAATTTTATATTCGTCTCTTCATCATTAAACAATTTATAGAAAGTATCTTTTTCATAAAACAAGAAATCAACATCTTCGCCATACTTAGTAATATTAACAAAGTCACAAGTTCTATTTCCCACAACAGCACCAAAAGCAGGCCCCTTTGACCTGTTGCAAAATAGTTGAGAAATTAAACCACTACCATGAGAAAATTTATTTTCTTCAACAAATCCTAAAAGCCCGCTCCAAATAAGACATTTTGCTCTTTTAATATAGGGAATATAAGACTTTATAGTTTCTGGACCAACATCAAAAATATTGTCGTATTTTCCTAATTCAGAAAGATCTTTTTTATATATAGAAACATCCTTATCTTTATTTTCAGAAATCATAAAATCAATAGGAAGAACAATATTATTCTTATATTTTTTAAGTAAATTTAAAACTTTATCACTAGATTTTTTATTTACATTTTTGATCTTATTTATAAATCTATTCTTGTAAACAGATATAAAAATAGAAGAAACTTCCCCACCAAGCAATACATAAAAACCTTTATCCAAAAGATTTTCTATAAATTTAAATTTAGCATTATTATATTCTCCACCAACAACAGCAACAGAATTATTTCTTTCTACTTGTATACGGCTATAATTATCAAGTTTATTTAAAAATGAATATCCAAAAAAAGTTTTAATTTTCTTTGAAAAATTAGTAACAAAATAATTATTTGTATAAAGTTTATTGAAATTTTCAAAAACAAAATAATCACATTTAGCAGATACTTTCTTAAGAATATCATGAGAAGATTTTGTATTGTTTAATTTATCAACATAAGAATCAAAGCTATTTGTAACAACAATATCACCAAAATTAACAAGCTTCAAAACATCCTCTAGTCTTACTATTTCTGAATTATTATAATAAACTATTTTATTTTTAAAATCATAATTTAATTTTAAAAATTTATTTAAAACATTCAAAACTATTTCTATTTTTTTAGTATTATTTTCATCAGAAAACAATAAAATTTTAGCTCCAGCAAAAGATAAATATTCTAAACTATCTATAATTTCTCTAATTTTTCTATCATTATCAACTTTTCCATTATTAATAACAACATCAAAATCGCAATAAAACAAAACTGTTTTATTTTTTAAATTTTTTAAATCAGCAATAGATCTAAATTTCATTTTTTTTATTTTACCTTTTATCTAATTAAAATAATTATATCATATTTTTATTAAGTTTGACAAAACAAATAAAAATTGTTACTTTTATTACAAATAAACTCTACGGAGGCTAAGTGTGGGATTAAGAGATGAAGAAGATGACTATACCCTCGACGATGACGAGCTTGAAGACATGCTAGAAAATGGTGAAGACTCTCTATATGATGATACCGAATATGATGACGAATTCGAAGATTTCGACGACATCGAAGAAGACTTTGACGACGATGAAGATTTTGAAGAAGATAATAGTGGTGACGATTTCGAAGATTTCGATGATGACGATATCGAATACGACGAATAAAAACCAAACAAAAAAACCGAGGCCATAATAGCCTCGGTATTTTATTTTATAAATCTTTATTAACAAGCTTCAGGAGCTGGTGACAATTCATATAATACAAATTCTTTTATTTCTGATCCATTACCAAGAGAAGCAGCTACTTGTTTTACGGTCTTACTATCATCTTTAACAAATAATTGTTCAACAAAACAGTTTTCAGAATAGAATTTATTAACACGTCCTGTAACGATCTTTTCAGCTATTTCAGCTGGTTTAGATTGCATATCAGGTTGTGCCATAAGAATTTCTTTTTCTTTTGCAACAACTTCAGCAGGAATATCTGTTACATTTAAATATTGAGGTCTTAAAGCAACAACATGCATTCCAAGATCTTTAATTGAAGCAATAGCTTTTTCTACATTGTCTACATTAGAAATAGACATCATAGATCCGCTCTTTCCATCAAAATGTACATAAGCAGATACAACACCAGATTCTGAAGTCATTTTTTTGAATCTTCTAATTTCTATTTTTTCTTTAACTTTTGAAATAACTTCATCTTGTATTTCTTTAACAGTTTTTCCATCAAAAGAAGAAGTCATAAGAGATTCTACATCTGCTACGTCATTAGCAACAGCTGCAGCAGTTACAATTTTTGTATAATTAACAAAATCTTCATTTCTAGCAACAAAATCAGTCTCACAAGCTATTTCCATAATAACTCCAGTTTTATTATCACTAGAGGCAGAAAAAGCTATAACACCTTCATTTGCTACTCTACTAGCAGTTTTATTTGCTATTTGTTGACCTCTTTTTCTAATCAATTCAACAGCCATATCAAAATCATCATTAGCCTCTTTTAAAGCTTTTTGACAATCAACTATACCCATACCAGATAGGTCTCTAAGTTTCTTTATAAGTTCTAAAGACATAATATTTAAAATTTAA
>Ga0302292_1002454_pt1 | contig 11084 bp, 8 predicted proteins | sample III_Fen_N2_1_FD_194553 | JGI IMG/M metagenome (GOLD analysis project Ga0302292, IMG submission 194553) | Peat permafrost microbial communities from Stordalen Mire near Abisko, Sweden - III_Fen_N2_1 | ecosystem: Environmental > Terrestrial > Soil > Wetlands > Permafrost | place: Sweden: Abisko...
TTGCAGAATTCAGGATTCCACCGCCGTTTTTAGCAATTTCTTCATAAGTGAGACCTTTAATCCGATCAACAAACTCCTGTTCTCGAGTAGCGGCAAAAACCAGATGTGTGTGCGAATCACAATAACTTGGAAAGACCATTTTCCCCGAACAGTCAATCTCCATAATCAGGTCATCAGCTTCAAAGTCAGACTGGCTAAGCTTTTCCATCGGGCCAAAATCCACAATCTGTTCCCCTTTGATCAGGAGAAATGCATTTTTAATGGTCTGAACTTCGGCCATCGACTTTCCGGCAACCCACAATCTTTGCTTGGGATCAACCTGAACCAGTTCTTTGATATTTTCGAGTATCAGTCTCATTACTTGTATGTTTAGCGTAGTCTAGTATCTCTGTTTTTTTATTGTTTCGGGTTGCGAGATACAAAGTGCTTACTATTGTCATTTTCTCTTTTTCCGAACACAATTAAAGAAAGTCATTGCTGGATTTTCATGCATTAAATCAGGATTACCGTCAATTTTACCTTATTTTTTCGGCTGCAATACTGACCAAGTTACGATGATAAATCGAGTTAAACAATTGGTTCGTAGTTTTTTCAGTTCTTTGAGCAATGATCTCTTTTGATAATTTCATGACCACAATTTAGCGTGCATAAAAAAAGCACCTAAATCCATCGATTTAAGTGCTTTTATTTGATTTGAAATTGTATCCCGGCTGGGATTCGAACCCAGGACCTACGGCTTAGAAGGCCGTTGCTCTATCCAGCTGAGCTACCGAGACATCCTTTTTAGCGGCTGCAAATATATCAATTTTTGCTAACCTTTAGTCACGTTTAATTACAAAAATCCAAAGAAACGGGCAATCATTACAAAGTGAATTGTAATTGCCGGTTTCATTAAGTTTTTTAGATCAGTTCAATCCTGTTTTCCTTGCAAATGGCTTTCATTTCATCAGGCCAAATGCTCGATTGAATCTCACCGATGTGAGCTTTCCGGAGAAAATACATGCACAAACGCGACTGACCAATGCCTCCTCCAACTGACAAAGGGAATTCGTCATTAAGCAATCGTTTATGCCAATACATATTTTTGCGATCCTCTGTTCCGGTAATTTCCAATTGTTTCAGGAGGGCATCTTTATCAACACGGATTCCCATTGACGACAATTCAAGTGATGTTTCCATCACTGGATTCCAAACCAGAATATCACCGTTTAAGCCTTTGAAATTTTTAATGGTTGGTGTTGTCCAGTCATCATAGTCGGGAGCACGACCATCATGTTTTTCGCCTTCGGGAAGAGCTCCACCGATTCCGATAATAAAAACAGCACCATATTTTTTAGCTGCTTCATGTTCGCGGTCTTTTGGAGTAAGGCCGGGATATTGCTCTTCCAATTCTTCGGCATGAATAAAAGTAATTTCGTCCGGAAGTATAGGTTTAACCTGTGGAAAGTTTTCGGATACGATAAACTCGGTGCGTAATAAGGTAGAATAAATCTTACGGACAATCTTTTTCAGAAAATCCAATGTGCGTTCTTCTTTTGAAACAACACGTTCCCAATCCCATTGGTCGCAGTAGAGCGAATGAATATTCGTAAGTTCTTCATCAGGGCGGATGGCATTCATATCCGTATACAAGCCATATCCGAGGCCAATATTAAGATCAGCAAGGGTCATCCGTTTCCATTTGGCCAAGGAGTGAACTACCTCTGCCGGATTGTCGCCCAACTCTTTTACCGGAAATGTAACCGGACGTTCAATACCATTCAGATCATCGTTAATACCGGTACCTTTCATGACGAACAAAGGAGCAGTCACTCGGCGCAAACGCAGTTCCGAAGCCAAGTCCTGCTGAAAACTGTCTTTCACTAATTTAATAGCCTTTTCGGTCTGATTGACATCAAGCAAAGGTTGATAATTTTGGGGGATAAATAGTTTCATTATTCAATTTGTTATGAGGGTTACTAATTTCGAATTATCAAATAATTCAATCTTTCATCACAAAAATAGCAACGGATTAATCATTCCTAAGCTTTTCTAATCATTTTTGCGCGAAATCAATCATTTTTATAACTTTTTGCAAAAAATTATCAAAAGCATCTAATTTATCAATAACAATACGATTCTTAACTTTCAGATAGTTAAATCAGGCAATTAACCTTTCGAAATTAGGATTCGAGGTAAAACCATCTGAAAGTAGAATTAGAATCTTTATTTTCGCACAAAAGTAAAATTGAAAAGATTCCCTAAAAATACCATTCAGTTATACCTGATCAAAATTGCCAAATGGTTCAATTTGATCATGCCAATCGCTGTGCTGTTTTATCAGGAAAACGGGTTGAGCATGTCCCAGATTTTTATCCTGAAATCAGTTTATTCAATAGCTATGGTATCAACCGAATTGCCTTCGGGTTATTTGGCCGATGTTTGGGGATGCCGCAGAACCATACTATTTGGCGCAATCTTGGGAACTCTGGGTATTCTGATTTATAGTTTTTCATCAGATTTCTACAGTTTTATACTTGCTGAAATAGTTCTTGGAATCGGGTTCAGCTTCATTTCGGGCGCTGACTCTGCCCTGTTATATGATTCGCTCAAAGCCGAGAACCGCGAAGATGAATACATCAAACATGAAGGAAGAATAACCTCTGCCGGAAACTTTGCCGAAGCGCTTGCCGGTGTTGCCGGTGGTTTGCTGGCCACAATTAGTCTGCGGACTCCCTATTATTTTCAGATTTTTGTGGCTGCAATTGCCATTCCAGCAGCGTTTTTCCTGAAAGAGCCGCAGCACGTTCTCGATCGCACCCGCTTAAAAATGAAAGAGATTTTATCGATTGTCAAACTTACCTATCAGCAAAAGGAAATGCGCAGTGCCATTTTGATCTCATCGTTAACCGGAGCTGCTACATTAACTTACGCTTGGTTTGTTCAGCCTTATTTTCAGAAAGCTGGTGTGCCTGTTTCTGTTTTCGGTATTTTGTGGACACTTCTCAATCTTTCGGCTGGTGTTTTTTCCATGTTTTCGTACCGGGTTGAACGGTTTTTGGGCAAGAGAAACTCCTTGCTGTTCATCGTGGTGTTCATCTCGCTTGGCTTTATTCTGACGTCGCTTGAAATAAGTCTGGCCGGAATTGCCATTCTTTTTGGCTTTTATATGGTTCGGGGAATTGCAACTCCAGTGCTGAAAGATCAGATTAATCAATATACCGACTCGAAAGTTCGGGCAACAATTTTATCGGTTAGAAACCTGGAGATAAGACTTATTTTTGCTGCCATTGGCCCCGTTTTGGGTTACCTCACCGATACGTTCAGCCTGCAAACCGCTCTAATGGTTACCGGGATTATTTACTTTGGAGCTGCCATGTGGAGCATTTTGCCATTCCTGAAGAAATAAAAACAGAAAATAGCCATTCGTCATTAGGAAAGGAATTTTCTAATGACAAATGACTCTTTTTCCCAATTTTTCTATTTGAACAGCTTTTTCAGTTCGTCGCCAATTTTCTTTACCGATCCTTTCAGTTCTTCAACCGAAGCTTTTTTTACCTGCTGCTCAATTTGGGCGCGGGCTTTGCTTAAATCGAGCGAAACTTCGGGCTTGGTAATCGATCCTTTCAGGATAACCGATGCATCAATCAATTTGATGTTCTGTGAACCTGGCAAAATATCCAGACCTTTGTTGATATCTGCACCCAAATCCTCGCGGTTGATCACAAAATCCATGTTCAGATTGATTTCTCGGGAAGCAGAAAGACTTCCATAGATGGTTGCCTGTTGATCGGCAATTGTAGTTTTAAACGGATTCATATTCAACCGGCCATTTTCGAACTGAAATTTGGCCGTAAAATCGTCAATCTTCACATTTTTAAGCTTCTCCTTTTTGATGATTCCACGAATTTGATCAAATACCGGTGAATCAACAATCATTAGGTTTTGGGTATTTAAAACGCCCAATCCGTTGAGAGTTGCCGGTACAATTTTCATTTTCTCATTCATTCCTCCTGAAAGCCCAAATTGAGTGGAGATCTTGCCCTGACTTCGGGCAGCAATTGGCAAATAATGCTGGAATGTGCTCAACGATTGGTAGGCGGTTGGCAGATCTATGTTCTCCATATTCAGTTTGAAATCGAAAAGTGGCTTATTTTCCTTATTGCTTGTATACGAACCATTAATCGCCAGTTTTCCCTGCAACATATCCATCGTTAGATTGGTCAGTTCCATTCGCTGGTCTTTAACCTTTACCAATCCGTTGATGTTGTTGATGGGCATTTTATCGTAAACCGCCTTTTGAATCGAAGATTGGAAGCTCAAGTCAAGATTTTTAGGTACCTGAAATGCAGTAACAGAATCTGTTGAAGCTACCGCCGTAGTTTTTGCTTCAGCGCCTTTTGATGATGTCTTTGCTGAGGATTTCTGAATATTTGACAATTCCGAAAAATTCAGGAACGAAGATTTCAGGTTAAAATCGCCTTTCAAAACGCCATTTTTAAACATATAAGCCAGGTAATTGCTTACATTACCCTGAAGTGAAAAATCACTCTGGCCAACTTTGGCGTCAAAACGTTCAATATTAATCTGTTTGGTATTCGCTTTAACCTGTCCCTGGCTGATTTCAAGTGGTTTTGTCAACTGATTGCTCTGTATCCTGAAGTTCTGTATCGTCGCTTCACCACTTGACTGAAACTTTTCATATTCCTGTTTTTCGATGGAAGACATCCGGCCAGCCATTTGCATTTTGGCTTTCATGATTCCGGTAATATCCAAACTGTCGATCGGAATGGCTTGTTTCAGCGATGCAAAATCGATCGTTCCGGCAAATGAAGCGTCAATGTTTGGATCAGTCATTGGTTCAGTCACCAATAAACGTAAATCAAGCGGATTGTTTTTTATTGAAGCGTGAGCTTTTTCCACATTCACTTTCAGCAAATTCAAGTCACCTTCAGGCTTTGAAATTTGAGCTGAAATCTGAATATCCTGAACACTTTCGGGAAGCCCTTGATATTTAAAACTGGCATTACTTGCCGAAAGCAACACATCGCTTGCCGGATAAATCTCTTTATAAAACAATCCCTTTACTGAACCTTTAAACTCAGCAGAACCTTTGACATCAGCCTTTTCAAGGTATTTCTGATAATCCGCCGGAATCAACGATAAAATAGTGGCAAAATCACTTTTTTCGCTCTTAAAAGCCAGATCAAAAAGCATACTATCATTCGGCATCGCGAACGAACCATTCACTTCCAATGGCAGATTGTTGATCCACAATTTACCCTGATCGAACGCAAAATTCATTTTCGCATAATCGACTTTCAGTCCGGTTTCGGCTTTCAGCTTGGTTTTCGAGATATATTTTACCGAATCGTATTCGAAGATAAATTCGCCAACGTCGCCCTTCATATTAAAGCTGGTAACTGTTCCCGAAACATCTCCTGAAGAGCTCAGATTCGAGTTCTTCACCCACACTTTCATCGGCATCGCCAAGTCGTTGTATTGAAGATTTAGGTTATTCACCCGAACATCGTTCAGTTTCATCTTAAATGCCTCCGTTGATGCTTCCGGGCTGGAAGTTGCAGTTTTATCCGTAGTTGACGCTTTGACAATATCCCAGTTTACTTTTCCGGCCTTATCCGAAATCAATGAAATTCGTGGATTTTCAATCGTCAGACTATTCAATTCCAATCCTTTACCGCTGATCATTTGCATTAAGGAAATATTGGTTGAGATGGAACCTGCTGAGAAAATGGTATCATTGGCAAATTCGTTGATCCCAATCAGGCTAAAATTCCGGATTTCCATTTCAACTTTTGGAAATTGAGAGAACAATGAAACCTTAAAATCAGTAAAATCAATTTTTGCGTTTACCTGATCATTCAGGGTAGTTTTTACCTTGGCAAGCAACTTGTCTTTGTACAAAAATGGCAAAGCCGCCAATATTCCAAAAATCAAAACTACAATTCCGGAGATGATTAATAATTTACGTTTCATTTGAGCGCTGAATTTTGTTTTAAAATAAAGATACGCAATAGATTTAACGCAGTATGGGTTGTACGTATTATATTCCGCTCTCGGTTATGCTTAAATATATATTTTTTGCTTGTTACTCCTGAAGGTCCTGCAACTGCAATCCAAACCGTTCCAACTGGTTTTTCTTCCGATCCACCATCAGGTCCGGCAATTCCGGTAGTTGCCACTGAATAATCAGTTTTTAATGCTTTTTGAGCGCCTATAGCCATCGCTTCTGCAACTTCCTGACTTACCGCACCGAATGATTCAATTAAATCCATTGGAACTCCGAGCAAACTATTTTTAACTTCGTTTGAATACGCTACCACCCCACCTTTAAAATAGGCTGAACTTCCGGCATTGGAAGTTATAAAATGAGCGATACTGCCTCCGGTGCAACTTTCTGCAAAAGATAAAGTTTTTCGTGACTCAACCAGCATCCGGCCTATAGCAATGCCAAGATTATCGTCATCAAAACCGAAAACCGATTCAGGAATAATCGTCAGTAGTTCTTTCACCTGCCGGTCAATTTCTGATTCCAGAAAAGACTGGTCGGTTCCATAAGCGCTCAGCCGTAAACGCACCATCATCGGACTTGGCAAATAAGCCAGTCTGATATAATTGGGCAAAGCATCTTCCCACTTTTCGATCTTTTCGGCAAGCATCGATTCGGGCAAACCAATAGTTAAAACCGTTTTGTGCACAATCGATTGGGTAATCCCCAATTTGACGAGCCGTGGAAAAACCTCCTCAGTCATAATGGCTTCCATCTCAAATGGCACACCAGGCATCGATATAAATATCGTATTGTTCCGTTCGAACCACATTCCTGAAGCCGTTCCAGCCGAATTATGCAATACGGTGCAACTGGCCGGCAACAAAGCCTGATCTTGATTTAATTGATTGATGGAAACATTCCGGGAAGACAAAAGTGAACGAACATGCTCAAGTACTTCAGGATGAAAGACCAGTTCGGTATCGAAATACTCGCAGAGGCATTTTTTAGTAATATCGTCTTTGGTTGGGCCCAGTCCACCGGTAATCAGAACCAAATTGGCGTTTTGTTCCGCTTCAGCAAATGCTTTCAAAATATGCTCGTGATTGTCGTGAACAGAAGTGACCTGATATACTTCAATACCCAAATAATTCAACTGCTGTCCCATCCAGGCCGAGTTAGTATCAACAATCTGCCCGATTAAAATTTCATCGCCTATAGTTATTATTTCTGCTTTCATTCCTTTAATTTCAAATTTCATGATCCAAATTCCAGGTTTTCAAAAATGGAAATTGGTTATTCGCTATTAATTATTTATTGAATTTAATGCCTGCAACCGTTGTAATAATGTTGGATGCGAATAATGAAAAAAAACATAGGCTGGATGCGGCTGAAGGTTGCTCAGGTTTTTTACCGACAATTTTTTCAACGCGGAAGCTAATTCGTTGGCATCGAAGTATTTTACTGCAAATGCATCCGCCTCATATTCATTTTTTCTGGAAAAAACATTCATGATTATTCCGGTAATCATTGAAATAGGAGAATACAAAATTCCAAAAGCAATTAATCCAATATGAAAACTTGGTATTTCAACGCCCAAGGCAGCAGAAAGATCAGGGTTTCCAACAAAAAGAGAGAATATAAATAGCATCACTCCGGTCTGGATAATTCCCAAAATCAAACTCCAGACTACATGATGTTTTTTGTAATGTCCAATCTCGTGCGCCAAAACTGCGACAAGCTCATTGGTAGTCATGTCGTTAATTAGCGTATCGTACAGAACAATTCGCTTTTTAGCGCCAAATCCAGTAAAATAAGCATTGGCTTTTGTCGAGCGTTTTGATCCGTCGATGACATAGATATTATCGAGTTTAAAACCAACTTTAGCCGAAAAATCTTTGATGCCCGTTTTCAACTCACCTTCAGGAAGTGGAGTTTGTTTATTAAATAAGGGAACGATAAGATTGGAATAAAACAATACCATAAATACCGAAAACCCAGTGATAACAAGCCAGGTATAAATCCAGAAGTTGGTAGTTGTAAGCTGATAAATATAGATAATCAACGCCAATAGTCCACCACCAATAATTGCTCCGAGCAGATAGCCTTTCAATTTATCGAGAACAAAAGTTTTAGGAGTAGTCTTGTTGAATCCAAATTTTTCCTCGATAACAAAGGTGTCGTAAATTGAAAACGGCGTCGTCAGCAAATCGGAAGCCAACATCAGTATTCCGAAAAATACCAATGCAGCTAAAATCGGATTTACTGAAACTGACAATGCCCAAATATTTACTAATGCAAATCCGGCAAAAAGCACCATTAAAAACATTAACACAAAGCTGAAAGAAGAACTTATCATTGAAAAGCGAAAATTCACTTTGTCGTAGGCTTGTTGTTTTTGATATTCCTGTTCTTCGTAAATATCTTTCACCTCATCAGGAAGCTGATCGCTCCATTGAGTAGAATTCAAATATTCGAGAAAGCGTTCCAGAATAAAATCAGCCACCAGAAGGCCAACAATGATCAAAAATAAGATTTGTGACATGCAATTAAATTTAATTCAAAAGTAATAAAAGCTTTGCTCTCTTGGGGAAGATGAGTTCAAATTGACAGATAATCTTCTTTTCGGTTAATATTCATAAACAATCGGGGATATTTTTTGATGAGGTCGTCACAATCCAAATACCTTGTGTTTATTTTCGAAAGCAGATTTGTAAGTCTGTAATCGCCTGACTTTATCATTTCTTCAATTATGGGCACTGCTCGTCTATTGTAAAGTCCGATTAAAGGTTCAACTCCTGAATCATGCTTCGGAATGATACAATCAGATTCTCCAATATTTGAAATCAGGGAAAGTAATAATTCATCATTTACAAAAGGAACATCAACGCTTAGCAAAAGATTCCAATCGGAAATAGAATACTTAAGCGCAGAATATAAACCAGCAATAGGACCACAATCTGAGTATAAATCAGGAACCATTTTAACTCCAGAACTCTCATATTCCGAATTTTGTCCACTAATAGCAACCATATCGCACAAAGGTTCAATCAATTTAATCATGTGCAGCAACAATGGTTTATCCTGAAACATCAACAATGCTTTATCGGTTCCCATTCTGCGGCTTTTCCCACCGGCCAATACAAATCCTGAAATCGGATTACTCATGTTATAGAAATTGATTAGGCATAAACTTATTAATTTTCCGATAAAAAAATACCGGGAAAACATTTTCGCAATGCGTTTCCCGGTTTCCCTTTTTAACCCAAAAAGACTTTAAACCTATATTTTAATAGTTACCGAGGCCTTATTCGGTAGCGCCCGAAGTATCGCTTTTGCCTCATTTTCGGGTATACTTATTAATATTTCAGGAGTATAACTCGGTTTTGTAAACCTCAGAATATGTTGAAATGAGTTGACAATATTTTTCAAATTACGTGCGAACTCAAAGCCTTTTCCAAATTTGTATTTATTCTGGGCTTCGGTAATCGAATCAATTCCCTGAATATTCATTTCAAAATTACGATCAAATTTTACGTTCCAAAATACGTTTTCATCCTTCAGCGAATCCTTTTTAATAGCAGCATCGATTGCTGCCTGAGCAGCAATAGTATCTTTAGGCGCTTGTATAATTTTAAATGGATTTTTTGCAATCGAAGATTTAAACTGTTGAATGGTCAAAGGAGTGCCAAACATCGCAAAATATACATTACCATCCATTTTGCGAAAGAAACCCGATATTGAAGAGTCACGAATTTTTGACGACAAAATAACAACCCCTTTTAATTCAAGCTGAATAAGGCGTTGTTCCAAATCAATAGATAATCCGATTGAATCTCCGGCAGCCATTTTTATACGCGACTCAAGCCATGCTTTTTCCTTTAACTGAGTAAACAGGGCGGAATTGATCTCCGGAGCACCTTGAGCCTGATCCTGAGCTACATTCATTTGATCACGCACCGCGCTAATAGATAAATAGGTATAAACGGAAGTTAGGCCCAATACTGACAAAATAATAACGAGAATAACATATTTTCTTCTACCACTCTCTTTGACAAACAGGCTATCAAAGTCTTCCACCGAATTTTCTTTCATATTAATAAATATAAACTTTTGAACCTACTTCCATAGTTTTATAAACTGCTTCCAGGTCAGCATCGAGCAAGCGGATACAGCCATGAGTAACGCTCTGCCCCATAAAACGCTTGTAAATGGTTCCATGAATCATATAACCATTACCTAGTTCAAGCTTATATTTACCAAGTGTCCCTTTCTCATATCGGGAAGGATCACGTGCAGAAGGAACCCGCAAGCCTTCTTCCTTAAATGCCCAATCAGGTTTCGTCCAAATCGGATCGGGCTGTTTACGTAAAACTTTTCGTACCCCCTTGGGGGTATAAAATGTATTTTCGCCTTCTGCAGAAATTAATTTTTCATTTTTCCCGGTCGAACACATCCCATCACGGATCAATTTCTTACCCTTGTATAGAAAGAAATGGTTATCCGTCGTATTCACTACTATGTATGCATTAGTAGGTGTGAACGAATCAAGTTTTTTCTCCAGTTTACTTATATCGGCTTCAATAGAAGCTTTGTCTTTTCCTTCCTCTCCTGATCCCGAGGAACCTGAAGACAATCCTACCAAAGCAACTGTGGATTCTTGAAATGCTGGAATAACAAAGAGAACCATCGATGCAAAAAACAGAATCCCAACAACCAAAACTGCCAGATAAATAAAAAAATTACGAATCATAGTCTTTGAATTATTATACCTGTTTTAAAAATAAATTGTAATAATACTAACTATTCTTTCTGAAAAATGTTTCAAAATAAACTAAAAATCTACTCCTCCAGTCACTGTTGAAAGAGGTTCAATAGAACCAACAATAGTTACTCGGGTTCCCGATCCAACAACACGAAATAAATCGTCAATATCCCGATCCCTCATACCAACACATCCTGTTGTCCAATCAAAACCACGACCACCATTACCATGAATTTCAATCAGGTTTCCAATTCCTGCTCTGCGGGAAATTAATCCCTGACGCTTCATTTGAGCAAAGTGTACCCGATCTTCTCCGTTGGGATAATCAAG
>Ga0302292_1002458_pt1 | contig 11077 bp, 7 predicted proteins | sample III_Fen_N2_1_FD_194553 | JGI IMG/M metagenome (GOLD analysis project Ga0302292, IMG submission 194553) | Peat permafrost microbial communities from Stordalen Mire near Abisko, Sweden - III_Fen_N2_1 | ecosystem: Environmental > Terrestrial > Soil > Wetlands > Permafrost | place: Sweden: Abisko...
TTAAATCTAATATCGCACCATCAAAATCCTTTAATTCTGCCTTTGCGGTACTCCGAGAGTTATACGCTTGAATATATTTGTTGTTCAATTCTAGTGCTTTATCACAATCTTTAATAGATGATTTGTAATCGGCTAAATCATTCTCAATAAATGACCTATTTGTATAATAAGAAGGATTATCATTTTTAATTTTTATAGCTTCTGAACATGATTTTAATGCATCATTTGTTTTTCCTAGATTCCTTTGACAGATTGACAATTGATTATATAAAATATGAGTTATTGGGCTTTTATTGTCAATATCTAAAGCATAAAGTATTTCTTTTTCTGCACCTTCAAAATCATTTCTAAAATAGCATTGTTTAGCTCTATTTACAATTGAGTCAAAATCTTGTCCCCAAAGAGTTACAGCGGATAAAACGAAAACTATAAATATCAATAATTTTTTCATAATTATATGTTATTTCGATACATTAGGTCTAATCAACTTCTCAATATAGCCACGTTCAAGTCCTTTGCGTTTGCAATAATCATCAACTTGATCAGAATCAATTTTTCCAATTCCAAAATATTTAGCTCCTGCATTTGCGAAATATAGTCCGCTAACGGCTGCCGTTGGTGTCATGGCAAAATGTTCTGTCAATTCTAATCCTATTGATTTTTCAACGTTTAATAAATTGAACAATGTGCGTTTTTCGCTATGATCGGGACATGAAGGATAGCCAAATGCTGGGCGTATACCTTGATATTTCTCGCGAATTACTTCGTTAACCGAAAGTTGTTCCTGTGTTGCATAGCCCCACAATTCTTTGCGAACTTTAAGATGTAATAATTCAGCAAAAGCTTCGGCAAGGCGGTCGGCAAGTGCTTTAATCATAATGCTGCTGTACATGTCGTTGTCGGCTTCGTATTGTGCTATCCAACGTTCAATTCCTATGCCTGTAGTACATGCAAATGTTCCAATATAATCGGGAGTTCCTGCAGGTGCAATAAAGTCGGCTTGCGATAGGTTTGGTTCACCTTGCTCGCGAGCAGTTTGTTGACGAAGATTGTAGAATGTCGTCAATTCCGTTTTGCGAGTATCGTCGCTATAAAGTATGATATCGTCACCAACGGTATTTGCTGGATATATTCCAACAACAGCATTTGCGGTAAGCATATTCTCTGCAATAATTTTCTTAAGGAAAACCTGAGCATCGTTAAATAACTTTGTTGCTTCAGTACCTTGAGCACCATCACTTAAAATGTCGGGATATTTCCCTTTCATTTCCCAAGCGTGGAAGAAAAATGTCCAATCGATATATTCTGCTATTTCTGCTAATGAATAATCGAGCATTGTTTTTGTGCCAATGAATGCTGGTTTTACAATCTTGCTGAAGTCGAGTTTTAACTTATTTTCGCGAGCTTTTTCGATTGGTAAAAATGGTTTAACATCTCTGTTTGCATACGATTCGCGAAGATGTTTGTATTCATCTTTTATTGATTTTAGGTAATCATCTTTGCGATCTTTCGACATCAGATTGCTACATACAAATGCACTTTTCGAGGCATCGGGAACGTAGATAATTCCATTGTCGTATTGCTCGTCGAGTTTTACAGCTGTGTGAATGCGTGAGGTTGTTGCTCCACCAATAATTAATGGAATCGTAAAGCCTTGTTCTTTCATTGCTTTGGCAACATCAACCATCTCGTCGAGCGATGGAGTGATAAGTCCGCTTAAGCCAATAATATCGACGTTTTCTTCTATGGCGCGTTGAAGGATTGTTTCGCCCGGAACCATTACGCCAAGGTCGATAACCTCATAATTATTACAAGCTAATACAACGCTTACTATGTTTTTACCAATATCGTGAACGTCGCCTTTAACCGTTGCAATCAATATTTTTCCTGCATTCGACATTGAGCCAGCAGTTTTTTCTGATTCGATGAATGGTAATAGGTACGACACTGCTTTTTTCATTACACGAGCCGTTTTTACTACTTGAGGTAAGAACATTTTACCTTGTCCAAATAGTTCGCCTACGATGTTCATTCCATCCATTAATGGACCTTCAATGATTTTTAATGTAGGAGAATATAAACCACGAGCTTCGGTTAAATCGGTTTCTAAATAATCGGTTATTCCTTTCATTAAAGCGTAGCTTAAACGCTCTTCTACCGATTTCGAACGCCACTCTTCAACTTTAACATCTTCTTCTTTTTTGCCTTTTACTGTTTCGGCAAATGCAATAAGTGTTTCGGTAGCTTCGGGTGTTTTATTTAGGATAGCATCTTCAATTACTTTTAATAATTGTGGGTCGATATCGTCATAAACCTGCAACATTCCAGGGTTTACAATTCCCATATCCAAGCCAGCTTTGATAGCATAAAATAAGAAAACCGAATGCATGGCTTCACGCATTACATCATTGCCACGGAACGAAAACGATACGTTACTGATTCCACCGCTTACTTTTGCAAATGGGAGATTTTCTTTTATCCAACGGGTTGAGTTAATGAAGTCGATAGCGTAGTTATTATGTTCTTCCATACCTGTAGCAATGGTCAAAACATTAGGGTCGAAAATAATATCTTCGGCAGGGAATTTTACGATGTCAACTAAGATGTCGTAAGCACGTTTGCAAATTTCTTTGCGACGTTCAAAGCTGTCTGCCTGACCTTTTTCGTCGAATGCCATTACCACAAGTGCTGCTCCATATTGTTTAACTTTGAAGGCACGCTCAATAAATGCAGCTTCGCCTTCTTTTAAACTTAATGAGTTAACAATTGCTTTTCCTTGAACGCATTTCAAACCTGCTTCTATCACGTTCCATTTCGATGAATCTATCATCACCGGAAGACGTGCAATTTCGGGTTCCGAAGCCATTAGATTAAGGAATGTAACCATTTCGTGTTCTGCATCAAGCATACCATCGTCCATGTTTACGTCGATAACCTGTGCACCACCATCAACCTGATTGCGTGCTATTGAAAGAGCTTCTTCGTATTTCTTTTCGCGAATCAAACGAGCAAATAAACGAGAACCTGCAACATTTGTGCGTTCCCCGATATTTACAAAATTAGTTTCTTTGGTTACTGCCAATGGCTCAAGTCCGCTCAATAATGTCTCGTGCGAACGAAGGTTCATTTTACGTGGTTTGTAGTTGGCAGCTATTTGTGCTATTCGGCGAATGTGATCGGGTGTTGTTCCGCAGCATCCACCTATGATATTTACATAATTGTGTTTAAAGAATTCTTCAACAACCAAGCCCATTTGTTCAGCATTTTGATCGTATTCGCCAAACTGATTTGGTAAACCAGCATTGGGGTGAGCACTGATGAAAAATGGTGCTTTTTGCGATAAGGTGTGAATGTGTGGAGCCATTTCTTTTGCTCCAAGCGAACAGTTGAACCCAATTGATAATAAGTCAATATGTGTTAATGAAACTAAAAATGCTTCAACCGTTTGTCCCGAAAGGGTACGTCCACTAGCATCGGCAATAGTTCCTGAAACCATTACAGGTATGCGTTTGCCACGTTTTACCATAACTTCGTTAATAGCAAATAAGGCAGCTTTTGCATTTAATGTGTCGAAAACGGTTTCAACCATTAAAAGGTCGGCACCACCGTCGAGTAATCCTTCGGTTTGTTGGATGTATGCAATGCGTAGGTCGTCGAACGAAACTGCTCGGAAAGCTGGATTGTTTACGTCGGGACTCATCGATGCTGTTTTGCTGGTTGGTCCTATTGAACCGCAAACAAAACGAGGCTTATCGGGATTTTTGTCGGTATATTCTTGTGCAATTTCGCTAGCAACTTTTGCTGCTGCTACGTTTATTTCATACACATAAGCTTCCATGCCGTAGTCGGCTTGCGATATAGTGGTTGAATTGAACGAGTTTGTTTCAATAATATCAGCACCAGCCTCAAGATACTGTCCATGTATTTGTTTAATAACATCGGGACGTGTGATGCTTAAAAGGTCGTTATTTCCTTTTATGGGCGACTTCCAATCTTTGAAACGTTCGCCACGAAAATCTTCTTCGGTAAGTTTAAACTGTTGTATAAGTGATCCCATCGCTCCATCGAGCACAAGGATGCGTTTTTCGAGTTCTTTATAAATATTCTTTTCCATCGACATGATTTGATTTTGAAAACCTTGGGCAAAGATAATTGATTTTTCGGAATAGGAAATGGTTTCTGTAGAGCCGTTGCTTGCAACGGCTTTTAAGTAATAAGTTTGGAGTCTTGTCGGGTACTATTTTGTATCTATCGTTTTTCTATTATTAACTCTAGTCATCCCTCATATGTTTTTTGTAAATAAATTGAGGAGATGAAAAATTAATATATATTTTTGACTTTATAAATGAAATATGAAAAGAAAGTAAACATATGAATGAAACAGTAAAAATATGGAACCAAATTTCATTGAGTGACCTAGACTCATCATTTCTTCTCTATGAAAATGGGCATTATAGAAATTCATATTTCTTGTTTCAACAAGCATCTGAAAAAGCAAACAAGGCTTTTGCACTTTTAGGTGGAAAATTTACCTTAAAGGACTTAGAACACTATTCACATGATCAGTTGAAAATTTTTAAAAAAATAAGTGTAAGTCAAGAAGGTAAAATTAATGAGTTAATCCAATTATTAGAACCGTATCCTAAAAATACATATCATAAACTATTCGAAAATACTAATTTTATTGAATATCGCAAATCGTTATTAGATGAAGTAAGTTTTATCGATAGTTTAAAGAATTATGATCTTGTAAATATTTCAATAAAAGACTTAAATTTTATTATTAAATCACTTATTAAGCTCAAAGAAACTCAACTAAAAATACCGTTAAATTTTGATTCAATTTTTAAATCTAAGATGTTTGAAGTTGCAAATTGGATTGGACAGTTTGCAACCGAAAACGCAAAAGAAGAAAAAGCGAATTTTGAAAAATTTATTAATGACGAAGAAAAGTTAAATCAACTTTATAATTACATGATTAATTATTTATTTCCTATGTTGATTGATTCTGTATTTATCTATACAACTTTGTATTTCTGTGCTATTATAACTGTTCAACATAGCTCATTGACAAGATATCCCAAAGATAATATTAATCCAAATTTGATTTATACAAAGCAACTTCCAATTGTAAAAAAACAAAAATACTTTATGACTTTACTTCAAGAGGCAATATTAAAAATTAATCGAATTAATAATAAAAAGCCAGATTTAACCATTGAATTCTGAATAGATGAGTAAATATATTATTACCCCCCCCTCAAAACCTAATCATCGAGCATTTTCACCTAATCAGTTACCATTTTTACCTAACTGTCTTATCCTGAAATAGCTTGACACCCAATCAAGTTAAAAATGGAAAAAGAAGAAATAGCAAAAGGATTTGCAGAACGATTAAAAACAGAATATCCCGTCACTTTTAAAAGATGGATTGTACGGGAAATAGAAAGTGGTAATATAAAAACGAAAGAAGCCAAGGAACGTTTTTCATTAACAAGTGAAAAGACAATCTGGAGTTGGATTCAAGTTTATGGATTAGGAAAAGAGTTATCTTTGAAAATGATGACTCCAGAAGAAAAACGAGAAAAGAACGCCTTAGAACGCCGGGTAAAAGAACTCGAGAAGGCACTGGAATTGGCAAAATTCAAGAACATTGCCATAGAAACAATGATTGATATAGCAGAAGAACAATTAAAGATTTCTATTCGAAAAAAGTCTGGCCCCAAACAGTAATCACCTTAAAGCAAATGTATCCGCAACAAGGCACGGGATTCATTTGTTCGCTGTTTGGGAAAAGTCGTCAAGCATGGTATTTAGCACAAGAGAGCAAAACACAGGAAATGCTTGTTGAAGGCTTTGTGCTGAAATTAGTTGACGAAATCCGCCAGGAATTACCACGATTAGGAACACAAAAATTGCATCATATGCTACAGAATCAATTTACAGAACATAGCATAAAACTGGGTCGCGACAAGTTTTACGATCTTCTTCAACAACACGGATATTTATTGCGTTACCGAAAGCGAAAACCTTATACAACCAATTCTCGGCATCATTTCAAGAAATATCCTAACCTTATTCGAGACCTCTTGCTAACAGGTTCAGGACAGTTATGGGTGAGCGATATAACCTATATTCGAGTTGCTGGCAGATTCATGTATTTGAGTCTGATAACCGATGCCTATTCACGTAAAATAGTGGGTTATTGTTTATGGCACAGCTTGGAGAGTATTGGTGCTATCAATGCTCTGGAAATGGCTGTAAAAGATAATAAACAAACCAAAGAACTTATCCATCATTCCGACCGTGGCGTTCAGTATTGTTGTGGCGAATATGTTCGTTGTCTCGAAAAATCAAATATCAAAATATCGATGACTGAAAATGGTGATCCATACGAGAATGCAATAGCCGAACGAGTTAATGGAATTTTGAAAACTGAGTTTGGTTTATCAAATCATTTTGTTAGCAAAGAACTTGCTCTTCAATCTGTTGATAATGCTATAAATATGTACAATAATCGACGTCCTCATGCAAGTTGCGATTACTTGACTCCTACCATGGCTCACCAAACAACCGGTCAATTACATAAACGATGGACTAAGTCAAAATGGTCTCAACAATCACAAGAAATAAACCCACAACAATCAAAACGTTCAGACAGCCCAACCCTAATTGAAAGGGAGTCTGCCTGAACGTTTTGATGCAGCATCAACTCATTATGAACACAATAAGAGCACCCGTAAAGGAATTGCAGTAATAAAAATTAAGCTGACAAGTTATAACAGTAATTAAAATTATATGAACATACTTTTCAGGAATAAGAAATATGCTGTAAAGCTTGTTTAGTAATACTTCAAAGCTTGTCAACTAAAAAAAGGATTTACAATTTTAGATGTAAAGTTAATGCACGATTATAAATTTGTCTGTAAACATTAAAAAGGATTACTTATCTTCGTGTAAAGTTATTCGAGTAATTAGTAATAATCTGTCAAGTTATTTTAGGAAGGGACACTAGGGTAGTTACATAAGGTATCTAGACAAGGCGGAATGCAAGCTAGAAGACCGCGAAAGGTATCGGTGAAAGGCGGAACACAATCTAGAAACGAGCGGATGTAATCTAGGTATCATACAATAGGTATCTAGATGAGAGCGGACGCAATCTAGATGTTCGCAATTGGTTCTCTTGAACGAAGGGCTTCCTCTCCCAGACGAAAACCTCGAATCTATGGCTTCGCACCTTGTATCTACATGTTCGCACCTCGAATCGTTGAAAGGGTTTCTTGTTCTCTTGGCTTCGCATCTCGAATCGAAGATGAAGCAAAACCTCGTATCTAGATGACAGCAATTAAAATATTTGGTGAAACATACACAATATAGGAATAAAACATAGCGTTTCTCGTGTAGTAACAAAGATGTAACTATCTAAGTTATCGAAAACAGAAATATCGAGAAAGTATTTTTTAGTATTAATCAACACATAAAACCTAAACAGCTATGGACGCAATCCAAAAAAGCAAGCTCAACATGAGTATGGCAACACGCGATTATTTGTTGCTAAACACCGTAATTACTACTCCTTTGCCCAATTTTACGGCAAATTTCACCAGTTTTACAAATACGATAACACAAATTCAAGCAATTGCTGAATTGCAAGATTTTGAAAAAACTGGTATCTCCGATAGTAAAAGTCAATTAAAAGCTACTCTTTGTAGCTTATCGGCAGACTATTCACGCAAATTGGTTGCGTTTGCTTCGTTTACCAATAATGCGGTATTATTGAAGGAAATAAAAATCAGCGAATCGGAACTAAAAAGACTTGCCGATACTGACTTAAAAACAAAAGCACAAGAACTATATGACCGTGCTCAAACTAATGTTGCTGCTCTTACAACTTATGGAATTACAGCAGCTACTCAAACTACGTTGCAAACTGCAATAACTGCTTTTAATGCTTCGATTCCAAAACCTCGATTAGGAATTGACGAAAAGAAACAAGCCACTCAACAGTTAAATGTACTTTATAAAACTTTAGATTCAGTTTTGTTTAATATTGATTTGGCAATTGATATTGTTAAACTTTCGCAAGTGAATTTTTACAATGGATACAAAACTGCTAGAAAAGTTATTGTAACAGGTTCAAGTTCATTATCTGTAAAGGGTTTGGTAACAGATACTATAACAGGTGAACCAATAAAAGGAGCAACCGTAGAATTTTCGCAAGTTGATGGTACAATGATGATGTCGAAATCGGCAAAATCATCTGCAACAAACGCTGTATTAACAAAGAAGACTGCAGATAAAGGTGGTTTACAAGTAAAGTCATTACCTGCAGGGACGTATCAAGTAACTGTAAAGAAAGTTGGTTATGCTGACCAAGTTCTTACGATAAGTGTAAATGATGGTGAAATGACTCTTTTAAATGTTACTATATCAAAGAACGAATAGTATTTTAAATAAAACTAAAAATCCCTGTAACTGTTTAGTTGCAGGGATTTTTTTGTTTTATAACAAAGCTTGTATTTGATCTATCGGGAGTTCTGTCAAATCGGCTATTTCAGAAACGGTATAACCTTTTTTTATCATTTTCTTAGCTATATCGATTTTTTTATCTTCAACGGCTGTATCGAGTGAGTTTTTTAAATCGCGAAATACATTTAAACTTTCTTCATAAGAACGAATTTGCTCCATATTAAACCTAGCTATTTCAGCCGTTTCAAATACTTTTTCAAATATTTGTTCACGTAATTTATCGGGAACTCGTTCAAGTTTTGCTAGATTACGTAATACATACAACCATTTTTCGAACCTCGTTTCAATTTCCTCAATGGTTTTATTGAATTTTGGCATTTCGAGATAGATAAATGTTAGTTTATCGTAGAATACCTTTTTTGTATCAATATCGGTAAGTTTTACATCGTAACGATATTTTTGAGATTCACTTTTATCTTCATCGAAAACAAAATCAAGGATAGCAATTACATAAACGGCTTTTAATGAAAAATCCCATTCGTTTTTAACGGCTTGTTCGCGAATTGGTAGGGTAGAATAATAAAGGGTGCGTTCTTTAAAGAACTTTTGTTTTGTCTTTTGAAGTTCTACAATGAATTTTTCGCCTTTTTCGTTTTCGCAATACAAATCGAATACGGCTTTGCGGTCGCTTAAAGTATAACCAACATATTCAGTTTTGAGATAGGTTAAATCAGTGATTCTTCCTTGCTCTGCACTTAATAATTCGTTCAGAAAGTCGAGCAATAAATCTTTGTTCAGTTCTTCACCAAATAGTTTCTTGAAACCGTAGTCGGTAAAAGGATTTATGTATTTTTCTATAAATTCTGCCATGGCAATATTATTTTGAACAAATATACAATAATAGAATTAAACTTAAAACTTGATAACGTTTTCAAACAAACCCAAATTACAAAATATTAAGGGGAATAATAATGTTTGTTTTAAGTTGCTTTAGATTATCATTATCGCCTAAATTATTTTGATATGGTGTCTGATTAAATTCATCCCATACTTTTTTTAGACTTAAATAATATGGATGATTATCATCTGTCCATTTTGTCGGTTTTAAAATGATTTCATCCAATTTTTGCATTATTCTAATGGTTTGAGAATTCAATTTCAAACTACAATATTTAACTAAAACTTTTTTTATAATTGAATTTAATCTCTCTTCACCATAATATGGAGAAGAACAAATAGAATGAATCATATTTCCTAAACTATTTAGAATATTTTCATAAAGAAAATCATCATTTTTTTTGATTGAGATATCTAACCATAAAAACATATTATCCTTCATAAGTTCTATATACTTATGATAATTACTTTCTGTTTTCTCAAAATCTTTAGGAGGATATTTCTCAAATGTTTTTAATATAGCGTCAGTAATACTATTATAGTAAGAAAGAAAAAAATGACAATCATATTTCTTTATTATAGTTTCAATTATTAGTATTTTAAATAGTTGAATAGTGTATGTTGTTTTAAATTGCCATAGAGTATTTTTATCTATATATTCAAGAAACATTTTACTTTCGTATCCTTTAGATCTTTCTTCTTCTATTTCAGCAATCGCAACAGTACTAAATGGAAACCAAATTTCATTAATATCTGAAACGCTTAAATCTTGTAACAGAACTGAAAGTATTTTATTTTCGTTGTAAAACCATTTCGGTTGACCATCTTCGTGTTTTTCACTTTCCTTTAATTCTTTCTCTAACCAAAAGTTTTTATTTTGTAATAATTCTGAAAGGAAAGAATTTAATAGTCCGACAGGGAAACTGTTTTTTTTATCTTTGTTAAACTCTTTGAAAATTTCAGCAAAGAAATATGGTCGTAAATTAGATGCAAGTACAATAAAAGATGGGTCGTTAATTATAATATTTAACACTGAAATAGCATAAGATTTTTTATTATATCGAGAGAAACAGGAAAATGGATAGTACGTTCTATATATATATATAATTTTAACCTTAAATTTCTTCGTTAAATTTTCAGTATCCTCATCATTTTCAAACAAAAAATCCTCATCATTTTCCTCCTCATCATTTTTTTTTGTTCCTCTAAATGAATTTATGATATCTTCTTTATGATAACGTTCAATTAAATCAAGCAAGAAAAGAATTTCATTTTTCTCTATTAATGTTTTATAAAACTTAATAACGTTCTCTTTTTTACTATAATGATAATATGAAAATTGGATTTTATAGAAAAAATACAATAAACTTATAATTGAAAGAATGTAAGCATATTTATTGGGGTCTTTAAATCCAAAACTTTTAAAATATGCTGTTGTGAGATATAGGTTATGATTATAAAAACTTTTATAAAAGACGAAATAATTAATCAGAAAAAAGGCTAATATAAATATCAGATAATCTAAAAGATAAAACTTAAGTAAAAGATGCTTTCTGTTTTTTTCATTAATAATTGCATAAATTGCAATAATTAAACTTATTAACGTAATGATATCACTTGTTGTCATAAATTAAGGTTATAAGCAATTTTAAAAACATTATAGATAAAAGCGTTAATATTCAACTAAAATTTTATCACACCCAGCAGGAGT
>Ga0302292_1002465_pt1 | contig 11057 bp, 11 predicted proteins | sample III_Fen_N2_1_FD_194553 | JGI IMG/M metagenome (GOLD analysis project Ga0302292, IMG submission 194553) | Peat permafrost microbial communities from Stordalen Mire near Abisko, Sweden - III_Fen_N2_1 | ecosystem: Environmental > Terrestrial > Soil > Wetlands > Permafrost | place: Sweden: Abisko...
ATTTTTGAAAAAGAATTTGGGCCTGATTTTGTTTTAGAAGATTTAGTAAATATTCCAAAATATAATGTTGTATTAAAACTTCTTATTGATGGTGCTGCCTCAAAGCCTTTTTCTGCTGCAACTCTTCCTCCTATAACAAAAACTCTTGGCTATGAAGATAGATCTGCTTTTATTATTGAAGAATCTAGAAAGAAATACTCAAGATCTAGGGAGTTTGTTGAAAATCAAATTAGAGAATGGAGTATGAGTGAGGATGAAAAACATGTTATAGAAAGAAAGAAAAAAGAAGAAGAATTCAAAAATGAACGCTTAGAAAAAGGTTTGCCTGAAGAAAAAGTAGGAGAAAAAATGTATTCTACTAATTGTTGGATTTGTGGAATGAAAATTGAAGTTCCTTTTGCTCCTGATGATAAGAGACCTATTTATTGTATTGATGATTTAAAAAAAATTAGAGAAAAGGTAATTCCAGAACCAACATATAATAGATTTGTAAAAAAACCTGAGATTTCAGCAAATGAGAAAGCCAAAATTAATGAGGCTACTTTTGCTAAATCTTCTCCAAAAAGAGAAGATAATAGAGATCAGAGGCCAAGACAAGATTTTAAAAGAGACGACAATAGAAATCAAGAAAGAAGACCAGAACAAAAAAAACAGGAATTTAAAAAACCTGAAATTAAGAAAGAAGAAGTTAAAAAAGAATTTATACAACAGTCTATAAAACCTGTAATAAATAATATTGTTCCTGAGAAGAAACCAGAAGTTATTATAGAAAAAGTTACTTCTATTCCAGAAATAAAGCCGGTTGTAGAAGAGAAATTAATAGAGCCAGCTAAAGTTGAACAAAAAATTATTACTCCAGTACAAGAGATTTTAAAGATAGAATCTTCCTTCGCTAAAGATACGGCGGATAAAGAAGAGCCTGATTTTAAATCAATGTTGGGTGATATCATGAAAGAAACTGGAATAAAAAGAGAAATTGTTGAGAAAGAAAAAATCGTAATTCCTGTAAAAGAAGAAATAAAACCTATTATTGAGCCAATTATCGAAGAAACTATTAAAGAAGAAAAATTAATAGAACCAATTAAGATTGAGCAAGAAATTGCTTTTCCAGTGCAAGAGGTTAAAGAGGTTGAGAGTGTTGTATTAAAACCAGTGATGAGTTTATCTCAATTAAAAGAAAAGAGCTTTGATGAAATTAAACAAGATTTAAGTCAAGATAAAAATAAAAACAATCAGTCTAATGTTTTAAAGGCTGGTGAAGTTATTAAGTTGTAATATGAATAGCTATAAGAAGGGAAGTAATTTTATAATAATTATATTTGTAGTTCTTATACTACTCCCTTCTTTTATTTTGGTTCCTGTAACTAATTTTATCTTAAATAATGGCGGGGCTGCGTTTTTAGAACTACCTATATTTGTAAAAATATCAGCCTTTATAGCGTCATTTTCTACTATGCTTGGTATCTTTACTATTTATTCACAAATAGAGAAAGATAAGAGGGTTAATTCATCTAGATTTTTAGTTGATCTTAATGATTCATTAATGTCTTTTGAAAGTACTAGAAATGTTTATAAAAAATTATTAGATTTAGAAGATAAAAAATATGACAAAAAGCTTTATGAAAAAGCTTTTAAGAGTGATGAGGATAGATATGACATTGTTCAATATTTAAATTTTTTTGAAAACATAGAATTTTTCATAAGAAAAGGTGTTCTTAAAATATCTGAAGTTAATGATTTATTTTCAAAAAGATTTTTTATAATTGCAAATAATCAATATGTACAGGAAATAAAGCTTATAAAATATGATTATTCCTGGAGAAATATATATAGAATGGCTAGAGTTTTAATTGAATTTAAGAATGATAAAGGATTGGAGATTCCTTATAAAAAATTTTCTTTATCAAAATCTAAAAATTATAAAAAATATTCAGAAGGGTATTTTAATTATAAATCTGTAAAAAATAATTTATTTATGATATTTATTTTATCATCATCTATTTTTACTTTTTTATTATTTTTTATATTATTATATTTTAAATACCCTATAAATAATATATCTAGTACAATAGGTTCTTGTGGTACGATTATAGGTGCTTTTGCTATATTTTTTCAACTTAATACGGAAAACAATATAAACAAATCTAGATTCTTTTTTGAATTAAATAAGTCTTTTATATCTAAAATAGAATATAAAAAAGTTTTTGTTAATGCATCAAAAAATCTTTATTATAATCTTCCATTTAATGAAAAGAACAATACAATAAAAAAAATAGACATAGCATCTTTGTTTAATTATTTAACCTTTTTTGAATCTATTAATGTCATGCTTGAGAATAAAGGTTTAAATATAAGTGATATATATTTTTTATTTAATTATAGATTATTTTTTGTTGTAAATAACCCATATGTTCAAAATTATATCTTATTTAGAAACAAAATATTTTTTAAAAATATTTACAAATTACATAACAAAATGCTTTTATTTTATCAAAAAAATAAAGATAAATACTATATGGATTATAAAGATTATTCTTTAGAAAAAGTTGATAATGATTATTACAAATTAATTAAATAATAAAATGAAATATTCTGATTTAAGTAGTTATCATTTTTTTCAAAAAATGATAAAAATAAAAGAATTTAAGGATATAGACAAGAAAGATACCGTGTTTATAAAAAAATATTTAAACAAAAATGATATATTGTTAGATATAGGTTGTGGTTGGGGTAGAGAGTTATTATCTCTTCATTCTTGTTGTAAAAAAATTATAGGTATTGATTATGATAAAATTGAAATTTCTGTTGCCAAAGATTTTTTAAAATCTATAAAAAATATACAACTTATACTTTCTGATGCTAGGAATTTAAAAATAGACACAAATTCAATAAGCAAGGCTATTTGTTTATTTAATACTCTAGGAAATAATATTGAGCATTTAAATATAATACTAAAAGAAATATACAGAGTATTAAATAATGATGGTATTTTTATGGGCGTTTTTTATAAAAAAATAAAAAATAAAAAGAGATTTAATTGTTATTTAGATGCTGGTTTGGAGCCTGATTATATAAAAAATGATAATCTTTATTTTAAAGATGGGTTTTATTCGAAAGGTTTTATTAAGTCTGAAATAATAAATTATTTTAAAAAAGCTAACTTTAAAACTATTGTTATAAAAAATTTAACTGATATTTCTTATTTTGTAGTTGCTTATAAAAAATAAATGAAAAGAAAAAGTAATAATTTAATATTAATCTTTGTAATACTAATATTATTACCTTCTGTTTTTATTATTCCGATTATAAATATAATACTAAAAAATGTTGGAATAGGTGACTTGATTGCTAATAATCCTATTTTTGCTTTTATATCCTCTATAACTGCTTCTTTTTCTGTTATTATTGGTATTTTAGTTGTTTATAGACAGATAGAAAAGGAAAAGAAAATTTATTCTAATACTTTTTTGATAAGTCTTAATGATTATTTTGCTACTGATGAAAACATTAAAAGATGTTTTCATAAATTAATGAAACTTGAGAATAAAAAATACTCTTTTAATGCTTATGAGAAAGAATTTAAAACAGATGAGGATAAATATGACTTGCTTGAATATTTAAATTTTATGGAAAGTCTCCAGTATTTTATATCTGAAAGAGTTATTAAAATATCGGAAATTAATGAATTATTTGGTAAAAGATTTTTTATTGCTGTTAATAATCCTTATATTCAAGAAATAAAACTTAAAAAATATGATTATTCTTGGGTTAATCTCTATAGGCTCGCTAGGTCTTTAATTGATTATAGAAGAGAGAAAGGACATCAGGTTCCTTATGAACAATATTCTTTGAAAAATATACCTAATTATGAAAAATATTCAAAAGGATATTATAATCATAAATCTTTAATGGCTAATTATTTTAAAATTTTCGTTGCAGCTTCGATTATTTTCTTGATAGTTTTTTTTATAATATTGTATTTTGTATTTAATATTGAGATAAAACAAGTCTCTAAGACTATTTCAATAACTGGTGTTGTTATAGGTGCTTTAGCATTATTGTTTCAAAAAATTGAAGAGAATAATATTGATAGGGCTAGATTTTTATTTGAATTGAATAAGAAGTTTATGACAAATGATCATTTTAGTTATGTATTTATAAAAGCTTCAAAGAATTTTTATCATAATAATAAAATTTCTAAAAATTATTTTGTGAAATCTGACGAGATTTTTATCATGTCTTATTTGAATTTTTTTGAAGTTATTTATAATTTATATGAGAAGGGTGTTATAAAAATGAAGGAGATAAATATTTTATTTCATGGTAGGTTTTTTTATATAACGAATAATGAACAAATTCAAAAGAACCTTTTATTAAAAAATAAAGATAATTATAAAAATATTTTTTTACTCTATAGTGTTTTTTTAAAATTTAGAATAAAGAATAAATTACCAACGGTATATGCTAAAAAACATTTAAAATATAAATAGTATGCATTTTGTTTTTAATTACAATTTAGATGATAATATTTTTAAGAATGAAAAAAAATATTTTTTTACTTTTTTGTCGGATAGATTTTTTTCTGTAAATAACAATATATCTAATATATTAAAAGGTTATGAGCCTATATATATATTATCAGAAAAACCAAGTAGACAGTTTGATCTAAAAAATTATATTATTTTTAAATACAAAAATAAGAAGGATAATAAAAATGTAATTTATGATGTTATAAATGCGTATTTTTCGAATAATGAATTTATAAATGATTTAGTGGGTGGTTTATATAAAAAACAAGGCAAAATACCATTAATTTCTTTTATGAGCCAACAATTAACTCTTAATGGTAAAATAAAAAATAAAATAAAACTTATTTGTCCTGATAATAAAATTTCAGATTTTCTTGATAATAAGGTTAATCAAATTAAAATATTCAATAAGCTTAAAATTTCCATTCCAGAAACTAAAATATATAAAAATTTTAACTCTATTTTAAAAAATATAAATAATATAAAGTTTCCAGTTTTTATATCAAGTTTTACAACTAAAGGTGGAGAGGGTAATGCGATAATCTATAACAAAAAAGAGCTAGAAATTTTTTATAAAAAAATAAAAGATAAAGATTCTAAAAAAGGTAAATTTTTTATAGCAAAATATATAGAGAACGTTGTAATATCACCAGCTTCTCATGCTATTATTCTTGGAAAAAATAAAGTTCAGGTGGTGAATATTTCAGATCAGATATTAAATGGAATAAAATACGAAGGAAACATCCATCCGTCAAAAGCTAGTCATGAAAATCAAGAAAAAATAAAAGAAACAATGATTAAGCTTGGTAAATATTTTTCTAAGCTTGGGTTTAGAGGACTTTTTGGATGTGATTTTATTATAGATAAGAATGGAAATCTTTATATTTCTGAAGTTAATCCTAGAAGAATGGCTCATTATTTAATGATATTGCTAATGTCTAAAAAAATAGATCTATTAGATATTGAGTTAAGCGTTTTTCTTGGTAAGAAAATTCCAGAGTTTACTTATGATGATTTGCAATGTGATTTTGCTTGGTCTAATAAGAAAATAAAATCAGATACTGGATTTGCTATTACTAAAAAAGAAATAAAAAAAAATACAGAAGAAACTCCTTTTAATAATATAGGCTCAGAATTTTACTGCACTTATTTTGAAAAAGGTAAATTATTAAATAGTCATATCTTTGGGTATTATATAACTACCGGGACTGATTATGATGAGGTTTTAGAGAGAACTCAGAAAAGGACTAAAACTTTAAAGAAGCAACTAATAGAAGAGGTTGATATTAATGATTTAAAGAAAAAGAAAAAATAGGGGATTAATTTAATATTTTTTCTAATTTTTATTGATTTTTTGCTTTATTTGTGTTAATTTATAAAAACAAATTTAGTTTTATAATGGAGGTTATATTATGTCGTTTTTATTAGTAAGAAAAGAGTTTTTCGGTTGTACCTTATTTGATTCTAGTAACTGTAATAGATTCCATTTGAATAAAGAAGAATATACTATTTTTTGTAATACAAAAACGTTGCCAAATGATGTTTTTATAGACTTAGATTCAAAAAAAATTATTTTTATTAATAATGAACTAGACCTCTGTGATAATTTTTCTTCTCCTAATATTGTTTTCTTTGAAATAACTGATAAATGTAATTTAAATTGTTCTTATTGTTTGAATGATTCTAATAAAAATAATTCAAATTTTGTTTCTATGGAAGATTTTAAAATGATAATTGATGAATTATTTTTATTCGGTGTACAAGAATTGAGATTAACTGGCGGAGAACCAATGTTAAATCCTTTTATTTTTGAAATGATTGAATATGCTTCTAATTTAGGCATGTATTTGTCAATTGGAACAAATGCTACTATTTTAAATGAAGATAGTATTAGAAAAATGGCAACTATTGGTTTAAAAAAAGCCGTTGTTAGTTTGGATGGCTTGCCTGAAATTAATAGTGTTTCTAGGTCAGAATATTATACTTTTTATAAAATACTAGAAAATATATCATTATTTTTAAAATACAATATTAAAGTAAAATTAAATATTGTTGTATCAAAAATAAATTTTAAAAATATAAAAGATTTATTATATTTAATAGAAGAAAAATCTTTGAACGTAGATATTTTCTTAAGAAGATATATATCTACAGGTAGAGGTACTAATGATTTTTCTATTACATCCGATGAATACTCTTGGCTTTGTTCAGATTTGTCATATTTTATAAATAGAGGCCTTGTAAAAGGACATGCTATTTTAGAAGAGAAAAAAATTTCTAGAATATCATTACCATTTTATGTTAATTCTTGCTCCATGGGACAAACAGCTATTGTTATAGATAGTTTTTTGAATTTAAAATTATGTGGTTTCTTGGAAGAAAAACTTTTTAATCTTAGAAATAAAAATATTTCTGATATGTGGATAAAAATTAATTCTAATAAGAAATTTAAAACACATAGCGAAGAGCTTATAATGGAATATAACAAAAAATATAATAAAAATACTTTTTGTTATGCAGAAGCATTATATGGAGGTGTTTAAATGATTATAGGTCTTACTGGTCTTCATTGTTCTGGAAAAAGTTTTATATCAAATATTTTGGTAAAAATTCTTAATTTCAAATATATTAATAAAAGAGATTTTATTAAAAATTATTATATTATCAATATTATTGAAAGAAAAGGTGATTTTTTGGAAAATCGTTTTATAGAATGGTATAGAGAAAAATATAAAACTCTTGGTGGATATAAATTTATGCAAGAGGTTTTTAAAAACTTTGATTTCTCAATAAATATTATAATTGACGCTATCCATAATGTTGAAGAATGGGAATTTTTTATGAATTTTTCTAATAAATCAATTTTGATTTATGTTGTTACTCCTAGAAATGTAAGAAATAATAGAGATAAGAATAAAGTTTTATTAGATAAGAATAGAATTTCTTCTTGGCACTCTTTATATAGTATTACTAGTTATTCAAATTGTCTTCTTTCTTTTGTGGAGTGGTCTTTTAATGGTGCTTTGGATAAAATTGATTTAGAAAACGATGTTTATAAATTCAAAAAAACTATAATTGAAAATTAAACTATTTTATTTCTCCCTTTGTATTGTTATAATACATGGGGAGATTTTAAATTAAAATAAAATATTATGAAAACTCAAAAAGCTGGTGCTATTATTTTAAACAAAAACAATGATTCTATATTATTATTATATAGAGGAAGTAAGTTTGATTGGTCTTTTCCAAAAGGTCACATAGAAGAAGGTGAAGATGATTTAAATGCTATGATAAGAGAAACTAAGGAAGAAACTGGCCTAGATGTTGATATTATAAAAAAATTACCAGATTTAGAATATAAAACTGATAAAAATGAAAATGTTTCATTAAAATTTTATTTAGTAAGATCAAGTGATGATAAAAATTTAAAAGTAGAATTTTTAGAAGACTCTTTAGAATGGGTTGAGATTGATAAAGTTTGTGAAAAATTATCATATGATAATTTAAAAGAGTATTTTGATAAAATAAAAAATAATTTATTTTAATTTATTTTTTATATATTTACAAAAAATGATTCTAGATTCTTTTGACTTAAAAAATGCTGGCGCTGGATTTATGTCTATAATCCAGTGTTTTTTATTTTCTATTATTATATCTATTGATGCACATTCTATATTTATTGAACTTGTTAAGTTTTTTAATATTTTATTCAATGTTTTGTTATATATTATTTTTTCATTCTTTATATAAGTATTATTAATTATGTAGACTTTTATCTCTTCTCCTTTTTTGAAATCCTCAATAAAATATTCTTCTTTATTTATTTTTGTCAATATATTGTTTATTTTGTTTAAATTGTTTGCTTTAAAATTTTTATTTTTATAGTGTTTTTTGTTTTTTATAATTATAGGGAACTTTTTTAATTTAATTTTAAAAAAATTGTTAAAATTATATTTTTTTGGGGAAAGTTTTTCTATTTCTTTGTATGTAGTAAATTTATTTTTATAATTATATAAAAAATCTTTATTTATTATATGATTTTTATTGAATTTTTTTATGCAATTTTTTATTTTTATTGTTTCATTTGTTAAAAAATATAAATAGTTATAGTTATTATCTTCTATTTTTTTAACATCATTTAATTCTAGAATATTTACTTCTATACCATTAAGTTTTACTTCATTACAAATTAATTTAGCTGCTTTTTGAAAATTTTCTTTATTTGATATTACTATATAAAACATACAATAAAATTAAAGTATTATTAATATATAAATAATACTTTAATTTTATTGTATTATCAATATTGTTTATTATAATGTTTCTTTTTGTCAAATTTAATTTTTAGAGCTATAATCAGTGTTATAGAATATTTATAAACAACATATGTCATCTGAAAATAAAAAAATAAATAAAGATCTCACAAAAGTTTTGCCTGGTTTCATGGAATTATTACCAGCAGAGCAAATGCTTTTTGAAGAATTTAAAACTAAGATTAAAAATTCTTATGAAAAGTTTGGTTTTATTCCTCTTGATACTACTACCATAGAGAAATCTGAAGTTTTATTAACAAAAGCTGGTGGAGAAACTGAAAAACAAATATATAGATTTAAAAAAGGTGATAATGATTTATCACTTAGATTTGATTTAACTGTACCACTTGCAAGATATGTTGCTGAGCATTTCAATGAAATTGATTTTCCTTTTAGACGTTATGCTATTGGTAAAGTTTATAGAGGCGAAAAACCTCAAAGAGGACGTTTTAGAGAATTTTTTCAATGTGATATAGATATAATAGGGAATGGTGCTCTTAGTCTTGTTAATGATGCTGAAATATTAAGCGTTATAAATAGTACATTTTGCAATCTAGGACTTAAAAACATTTCTATTAGAATTAATAATAGAAAAATATTAAATGGATTTTTTCAAGAATATAATCTTTCAAAAAAGTCTGTTGATGTATTAAGAATAATAGATAAAGTTGAAAAGATAACAAAAGAAGAATTTGTTAAAGAATTAGATAATTTAAAAATAAAAAAAGACGTAATAAATAAAATTTTAGATTTTATAAAGATAAAAGGCGATAATGATTCTATAATAAAAGAATTAAAGTCTTTAAATATTAAAAACGAGACTTTTTTACTTGGGGTTGATGAGTTATTAAAAGTTTTGGATTATGCAAAATCTTTTAATATTCCAAAAGATGTTATAAAGATAGATTTATCTATAGCAAGAGGTCTTGATTATTATACTGGCACTGTTTACGAAACAAAACTTAATGATTATCCAAATATAGGATCTGTTTGTTCTGGTGGACGTTATGAAGATTTGGCTGGTGTGTTTACTTCCGAAAAACTTCCTGGTGTTGGTGCATCAATAGGTCTTACAAGATTGTTTGATCAATTAATGAATAATAATATTATATCATTAAAACAATCTACACCTTCTAAGGTTGCTATAATTTCAATGGTTGATGATATTTCACATTCTTTAAATTTAGCCTCTAAATTAAGAGAAAACAATATAAATACAGAAGTTTATTTAGAAGAAGCAAAATTTAAGAAGAAACTTGGATATGCTGATAAATTAAAAATTCCATATGTTGTTATAGTTGGAGAAGATGAGATTAAAGAAAAAGTCTTCGCTTTAAAGAACATGACTACCGGAACTCAAGAAAAATTAAATTTAAAAGATTTAATAAAAGTCTTAAAATAGGTTTATACACATTAAAAATAACGTTTTATTTAAGACGTTATTTTTATTTATTAATATAGAATTAGTATGTTTTTTAATTATCTATATTTTTGAATTTTGTACAATAGTTTTATTAAAAAATTAAAACTAATTATGCCTAATGATAAAAGAATATTTAAATCTATAAAATCTTATTTAAATAGATTACAAGAACACATTATAAAGCTTGTAAATACTAGAAATAATGATGATTTAAGAATATATTATATAAAAGAAATTGAAAAATCTTTTTTATATAATGTTGATAAAAAATTTGAAAAGGTTCATAATAAAAACAATAAAACTTATATAGAACTCGAAAATAGAAAAGATTATTTGATTAATCTATTTAATAATTTATGAAAATATATCACGGCACAACTCTTTCTGTTGCTGAAAAATTAGTTAATAGAAAATTTAGTAAAAGACTATTTCCAAATAGTCTTGGTTTTTCTATTAATTTAGCCAATAAGGTTAATGAGGCTAGAACTTTTGCTCAAATTAAAAAATGGGATGATAAAAATGAAAAAGGTGCTCTTGTTGAATTTGATATTGATTTAAAAAAGTCTAAAGTTAAAAAAGTTGTATTTAATGAGGATAATAAATATTATTATAATATTTATAAAAACGAAAAACCTGATTTAATAGAGGTTTTGGTTGGAAAATATAATAATTTTAAAGTTTATATTATTTATAATTATGATGTAGTAAAAGATATTAAAATTAAAAGGATTATTTGACACTTTCTCTTATATTTGCTAATATATCTAACACAAAGCCAAAGACAATAGGTTG
>Ga0302292_1002467_pt1 | contig 11055 bp, 7 predicted proteins | sample III_Fen_N2_1_FD_194553 | JGI IMG/M metagenome (GOLD analysis project Ga0302292, IMG submission 194553) | Peat permafrost microbial communities from Stordalen Mire near Abisko, Sweden - III_Fen_N2_1 | ecosystem: Environmental > Terrestrial > Soil > Wetlands > Permafrost | place: Sweden: Abisko...
TTGTTTAATCGAAACTGTTATCCGAAGACTGTCGCCTTTGGACCCGGTGAGCATTTTTGCCCATTTATTGTTTGGAATACAAATCTCTTTTGTGTCCTGAAGATGAATGGTTTCATTGTTCCTGCCTGTAATGGTGGCATCAATAGCAGTATATTCTTCCTTTACCTTAAAATTCAAAGGGGCAATTGTAGCGGGAATGGTTACACCAACATAATCGGGGAAAAGTGCAGGCTTTTCTTTTCTTATTTCTATAGGCGACACCTTATCGTTGCACGATGAGAGCGACAGAAGAAGAAAGAGGAGGTATAGGATGATATATCTGTTCATATTTTTATTTTCTAAATTGGAAATAATACCAATATGTATTTGTGAACGCATTAAAAGCCGCCGGGTCCGGATTACTCTGACCAGGGCTTACTCTTTCGAATGCTTTCATTCGCTGCATCGTTAAAGGACTTATCGAATATGGAATTTCCTTCGCCGGATCGGAATTTGTCTTTTCCCAAACATACACCAATGCTTCCTGATAACTGTTCGGAATCGCCTTGTAGTTAAGAGATCTTCCCAAAGGAATATACTGCATAAAGTGCTGCATGTCTTTTGTGAGCAAACAATAAGCCATCAGGTATTCGTAGGCCATCCGGTTCTCTTTATTTTGATTAAATAGAATCCCAAGCATCATATCTTTCTCGCCTTCGCTGAATAGAAAATCCTCATTCGTACGACACTGGCGCAACCATCCCCATTCGGGATGTTGGTTCATCAATTTTTCGTCTTTCATGGTGATGAGTGCTTTTGTTGCCCAACTTCTATAATAGAATGTCTTTTGCAACATCTGCAAATACTTGCCGGCTACAGTATAATTCCCATTAATCAGATTGGTTTCCGCCAAACGCTTCACGGTTCGTACGCTTTTTTGATAATCGGGCAAGGCCTCCATTGCTTCAAAGGCATAACGTTGTGCTGTATTTACGAATCCCAGATGATAATAGACCTCTCCGGCAATCATTGGTATTGTAAAATCGCGCACAAAATCAGGTATTAAACCACCAACACCATTTTGAAAATAGCAAAACATCCGGTCAGCAAGTAGTCCTTTTTTTGCAAGTGCAAGATTCAGACATGTTACAGAAAGCGGACTTGATGGTGCTTTCTTATCGGCAAGAGCAATCACCCGGTCCCATTTTCGCATCCTTACATTAAAATCATAGGCCATTAGTTCTTCCTTTTTCATATCCATTGTCTGGCGAATAAACAGGGAACCACCAAATAACAATACAAATAGCTGAACAACAAGGATGAGTAAGGTTTTATTTTTTTTCGCCGGAGCCGGTAAATAACAAAGGACAATGGGAATGAGCACTAAAAGCAGCGCAATTATTCCAACCGATAAAGGAATAATTACAGGGAAACGGAAGAAATTTACACCGATTAATGCCTGCCTCATCGGAAGTTGAAGAAGATAGGTCTTACTTAATATTGGCAAGACAAAAGAGAGTACAACACATCCTAACACAAATAAGACCAGTTGGAAGTTCTTAATTTCATGTCGTATCGCTTCATATATAATTGCAAACAACGGCAGCAGTAAAAATACGCCTCCTGCAAGCCAGTAAAGTATAGGTATAGATAATAGAATAAATAAAACACGGATCTGAGAAGATTTAATCAGCGTATAAACACAAATAAAGGCCACCACGAGCAGCATAACGACAACACCACCTAATAAATAATTTTCGTCGCAGAGCAATCCCCAATACAGCAGGGAAGGAATTAATGTAATGGGAACAAACAATGGATTCGCACCTAATTTGTTTGCAATAAACCATATAGCTCTTTGCAAAAGTGTCAATAATGAGGCAATGATTATCGCACCGACCCATGAATAAAAGAAAAACTGCGTGAAGAAGTTCCCAATGTAGTCTGAGAAGCCACCCGGCTTTGCCATGAACCCGAAGAAGTAGTCGCTGGTAAACAGAAACATTTGATATTGTTCCTGGTAATTCAGATGGAACGGGTATAAAAAGGCAAAAAACAGGAATACGAGTATTCCGAATGCCAGCGAAAGTAACTTATCGGTCGAAAATAGCTTCATTTAATGTTAATAGTTGGTGATTGAAAGATGGATCAATTAATTCCAAGCTCTTTTTTCTGTTCCTGGGTAAATGATGTACCCATTATACGTTTTACCAGTTTACCTACGATGTTGTCACGATTATTCCGTGCAAAGTTAAAATGAAAATCAATGTTTGCTTTTTTTAACGAATCGGCTTTAATTGTAAGCGGAATTTTTTCAAGCGAATCGGCTTTAGTGATCTTATTTGATAATTCAAAGTAAAGATCATCAGCGTGTTCTTTATTCTCTTTCCATCTTTGAAGCGAATCGTTTAAGGCAGTGCCAGTAATTGAACTTCTTTCTTCAAATTTTGCGCGAATGTTTCCGGCCTCTTTCACCACCAATATATCTTGTAACTCAAAACGGGACAATGGTTTTTGAGCACGTAAAATATAAATCTCTGCCGAATCGGCCACTCCCGAAAAGACAAAGGAAGAATCTTTAATTATCGTAGAATCAACCTTTGCTGATGCAAAATTATCCATTGGAATCATATAGACGTACTCTCCATTAAAACCGGAACCAGGGACCGAACCTTTAATGGTATAAGACTTATCAGTCTTACATCCAACAAATAATACAATTAGAAACAATGTAATGGTTCGCATAAATTGACAAATTTACATTTTGTTATTGAAATAAGAGGACGGACAAATATTTGCCCGTCCTCTATAAATTGAACTAAATTGTTATTTGCCTTATTGCAAATAACATAGATGAATTCTGCTTAATTCACAATTTCGAACTTGTATAACCATGATTCATTTGAATTTTCGCCAGCTAAAATCAGGGTATTCGCAGTAACTTTAATAAGTGAAACTTTTGTAAATGGTGCGTTCTTGCTATTAACATCGACACCATATAAAATGGTAACGCCATTTAATTTGATCGTACCAACAGAATAGCCACTTGTTTTAGTTCCTAAATCGACTTCGATTTTACCTGAATAGGTTCCAACAGGATTAATAGCAGCATCTCCACCAGTCACAACCTTTGTTAATGATAAATCAGCAAATTTGAATGTCATACTACCATCCTGACGACCTTTCATATCGGCATATGTATTCTTCCACCATCCATTATCCGGATCGGTGCAACCACGAAGTGCTCCGTTTGCCCATACATTACCAGTTCTTGCCCATTGCCATGTTCTGGTAACAGAAGGATTGGTAACAAAATCACCGAATAAGTTAGTGAACTCAGTAGGAATGTATGTCAATTTTTCGACAACAATGGTTTTAGTAAATGCATTTTTAATTACAGTACCATCGGCTTTGGTAAAGTCCAAAGAAAGGGTGAAAGAACCCGTTTGCGTGACAAAAATCTCGCAACTATTCTTATTAGCTTTTGTAGTTCCAAAAAGCCAGTCGCAAAGATAAGGCGCATCGGATTTTACTGAAATCCTATTTCCTTTTATTCCACCAACAACTTCCTGAGTTACAGTTATACCATTGGTATAATTGTAATTACCACGGCCCCAATAGTAAGGCTTAGATGTTTTATCTACCGTTCCATCTGCATTCGTCTTAATTCCTAAACGATCAATTGTCGAAGAGGTAAGATTCGTTAAAGTATCGACTTTTACTGGAACTACCTTTTCTACTGTCGTACCATCCCCATTACGGCCAACAAACTTAATATTGCGAGTACCAACGGTATCACAAATTAAAGTGCAATATGCTGATTGAATCTGACTTCTGTCAGATATCCAGCGACTTAAGATGGGAGAGTTGTTTTCAACAGTAAACTCGTTAGAGTTTTTACCATCTACAACTACCGGTGTAACTTTTAAAGCTAATGCTTCAACAGTTACATTGCCCGAAACACTATCGCGAACTTCGATTGGCTCACAAGCAACCAGTAGTGTTACGGCTATGATTAAGTATGATAATATTATTTTTTTCATGTATATGAATTATTTAATTAGTTTACACCCTGCCATCCCTGGTATGCACCTTCACTACCAGTATATCCTGGGTTTTGCACAAGAACTCCGTTCGAGAGTGCAATTTCAGACTCTGGTAAAGCAAAGAAACCCTGGGTGGCTGCATAACGCGCTTTATAACCTCCGCCAAACGCTTTCATTGTTGTTTTGGTCTTTGCTTTATAGATTGGCTGTCCTTCCTGCTTTGCAAGTAACTCGGATGCATCACCCCATCTGCGGATATCTGCCCATCTGCGTCCTTCAAAAGCAAGTTCAAAACGACGTTCTTTTTTGAGGTTGTCAAGAGAGTATGATACTGCAGGTAGTCCGACACGGCTACGAACAAGATTAATTCCATCAGCAGTTCCTGTTAATTCAGAATGCATTAAAAGAACATCAGCATAACGGATAAGTACTAAATCATTCACGCCATCAAGCTGGAAGTTATCAGTAGCACCAAATTGAAGAACTGAGAATGAAGAAGCATATTTGTCATTTCCATCACTGTCTTTGCCATTTTTAGCAGAAATATGTACACATTTTAACTGCCAGTAATCAGTTTCTTCCATGAAATCGTTCCATCCACCGAAAGAATAAGCAGGTAATGTATTGACATTAATAACAGACCCACCACGACGTATTTCATCATTTGGCTCCTGAGCAGTCCAATCTGCAACTAACTGAGGACTAACCGGACCTGCGCCCCATCCTTGTCCACAAGGGAATGTGTTTGCATAAGCTTGTCCGCCACGGATTCCAAAATGCAACAAATATTGATTTGAATAACCAATTGTTGTACCCCAGGCAGCAAAATTTGAAAATTTAATAGCAAAAACTGACTCTTTATTTCCATCACCAGCCCATTCAAGTGATTTGCCATCTAAACCTTTCACTTTCATTAAAGGCCAGTCGGCTGTTGTGTATTTATTTGTATAAGCCCATAAGTCGCGGAAGTCGCCAAGTAAACCTTGACCACTATTTGCCTTACAGTCATCCAGCCATGCTATAACGTTTTCTTTTGACACGGTGCCGCCTCCAACTAAAGGAAGAGCAGATTGTTTGTAAAAGCCGGTATAGAAAAGATAAACACGTGCCATTAATGCTTCGGCAGCCCATTTCGTTGCATGTCCTGCAACGGTCTTGTCATATGTGACAGCTGGCAATGAATCGATAGCTCCTTTTAGATCGCTTGCAATTTGAGCATAAACTTCAGCGGCAGGAGTTCTTGGAATATTTGTTGTAAGGGTCGTTGTAAACAAGGGTACGTCACCATACATTTCTGCCAGTTCATGATAGAAAAAAGCACGAAGGAAAAGCGCTTCACCTTTTGCTTGTTTAATATCTGCCCCTTTAAGACCCATCGCATCAATTGAGTTAATAACACTATTGGCGCGGAAAATTCCATAGTAACGAGCCTGCCAATAAGGTCTTGAAGCATCAGTACTATAATTCATTATCTTATCCCAGGCCTGCATTAACTTATCATTATCTCCACCACCGCCAAAGCGGTCGTCAGATGCTAACTCAGCTGCATAGAAATAGGAAGCCTGAGGGTTGGCAACCGCGGTGTTTAAGGTGTTATAAGCACCAATAAGTGCCATTTGCACATCCGCAGCATTCTGTGGAAAATTCGTAGTATTCTTTTGAGTATATGTCTCGGTGTCAAGGAAATTTTCACAACTTGTAAATACCACCAATGCAAATACAAAATATATTAAATTCTTCATATTGCTTTCAAATTAAAATTTAAGATTCACACCAATCAAATATGTTCTTGGACTTGGATAGAAACCTAAGTCAATACCTGACGACCAATTCGAGTCGTTTGCGTTAGTTCCGCCATTATAACCATATCCAACTTCAGGATCCATTCCTGAATAGTTTGTGAATGTATAAAGGTTTTGAGCAGTGAAATACAATCTTGCCTGACCCAGTGCCATTTTTGGGCAAAGTTTTTTAAAGTCATAACCGATTGTCAGATTTTGAATTTTGACAAAGTCTCCATCTTCGATATAGATATCAGAAATATTTTGCCAGTTGGTATGTGTTCCAGGAGTTAGGCGAGGTAATTTATTTGAAGTGCCTTCACCGTACCAACGACCAAAGATATCTGTTGTATAGTTTTGTTTTTCACTGTCAGCAAATGAGCGATACGATTTTGCAATCTGTTGTCCAAAATTCCCTGTGGCAGTAACTGATAAATCAAAACCTTTGTATCCAAGTGTAAGATTTAATCCTGCAGTTAAATCAGGATGTGGATCACCAATTTCGGTTTTGTCTTTGTCATCAAGTGCACCGTCTGAGTTAAGATCAGCAAAAATTACATCACCTGGCTGTGCATTTGCGTAAACAAATTTTCCGGTAGCTCTTCTGGCTACAATCTCTGCCTGGTTTTGAAAAATACCTTCAGTTTTGTATCCCCAAAAATAGCCAATAGGCTTACCAACTTCAGCGCGATACATTTCAGTAGTTCCCTGGCTTAATACGTTTGGCTGACCATGAATGATCCCTTCGCTATTTGCAATTCTTGTTACCTTATTTTTGTTGCTGGCCAAATTCACTGATATGCCATAGGTAAAGTCACCCACTTTATCGTTCCAGTTAACTGCAAACTCTAAACCCTTGTTTTCAACATCACCACCATTAATAAATGGAGCGTTGGTACCATTGGTTGCTAAAGAAGGAGCAACAACTAACCAGTTTTTGGTCGTTTTATTATACCAGTCAAATGCGATTCCCATACGAGAGCCTAATAAACGAGCATCGAAACCAAGGTTCAACTGTTCAGAAGTTTCCCATGTAACATTTGGGTTGGCGAGAATATCCTGGTATGCACCCTGTACTTGTGAATCCTTTACATTTCCAAAAGAGTATTTCACCGCTGCCGGGAAGCCAATGGTTGCAAGGTATTGGAAGTTATTGATATTACAGTTACCATTCTGACCCCAGCTGGCACGTAGTTTTAAGAAATTAAGAATATCTGATGTTCCTTCCATGAATTTTTCATTCGTGACCACCCAACCTCCTGATACAGATGGGAAATAACCCCAACGGTTACCTCTTGCGAAGTTTGAGGAACCATCAGCACGAACGGTTGATGAAAGCATGTATGTTTCACGTAAATTCCAGTTAAGACGACCAAAGAAAGAAGTCAAAGCTCCTCTGCCCCAAGGATTACCTCCAATAGAAGTAGCACCTGCGGTATAACCTGACGTATTATCTAAATAAGCGTATTTAAAACCTGAGAAGTTGTTATTTGCATTCGATACATTCATATTTTCTCCCAGACCGAACTTTTCGGCTGACTGTCCAATAACTGCGTCAAATGCGTTTTGACCTGTTTTAAATGAATATGCTAATGTATTTTCTATTTGCCATTGCGAACCTAAACCCATCGTTTGCTGTGTATTGTCGTTCGTTGGGTTGTATCCGCCTCCTGTTGAGGCAAGTAAAAAGGTAGGCGTATATGAGCGATAACTACTCGCGCTCATTTTGTAACCGAAGCTACTTTTGAATTTCAAATCCTTAACCGGCTGAATGATAATATAAGCATTTGCCTGAAGGTTATGATTTTTATTCAGGTTCTGACCATTTCTGTAATCTAATATCCCAATTGGGTTAGCATCGCTTGTACTGTAATTTTCAAGGCCTGAATCCTTTTTATCCTGCAGGTTAAAATATCCGCCATTTTTATTGTAAAGAGGCATCAATGGATTAGCAACAAGCATATTGTGGATATCATTTCCATATATGTTTCCAACTTGCTGTACGCCTGAACGCGTACTATAGGTATAACTAAGGTTTTCTCCTACAGTAATAATATCAAGCTGATTTTGTTTCAAAATAATATGTTCTGAATTAATACGGGCAGTATACCTGCTGTATTGCGATTGGACAGGGCTTCCGAAAATACCTTCCTGATTTGAATATGAAAAACCAATAGATACTTTGCTGGTTTCGTTTCCTCCGGTAATATTAACTGCATGGCTTTGAGTCGGTGCATTCTTTACGCGGGTTTCTTCAAGCCAGTTTGTACCTTTAAACTCGCCTGATTGAATTTTCTCATAAAGTCCGCCTTTTAAATAGCTGGCCCAGTCATAACCTGGTAATCCATTATTAAATGCAGACTCATCAAGAATTTGCATGTACTCTTTTGCATTAAGAAGTGAAGGCATTTTATATGCATTCTGAACCCCGTAATATCCGTCATATGAAACCTGCATTTTCCCTGATTTACCTTGTTTGGTTGTAACAAGGATAACACCGTTTGCTGCGCGGGCACCATAAATAGCAGCAGAAGCAGCATCTTTAAGTACGTCAACAGATTCGATATCCGAAGGACTAAGTGCATTGATGTCGCCACCAGCTACACCATCAACTACATACAGTGGAGAAGAGTTTCCAACAGTACCCAATCCACGAATTGTTACCTTGAAAGCTTCACCTGGCTGACCCGAGCTCTGAGTAATGTTAACACCCGGGGTTTGGCTTTGCAATGAACCTAAAACACTAACTGTACTCAATTTTTGCAGATTATCTCCGCGTACCTGTACTGTTGCGCCGGTTGTCAGCTTTTTCTTCTGAACACCGTACCCAATTGCAACCACCTCTTCAAGTCCGATAGATTCGGAAATCATTTTAACAGAGATGGTGGTCTGTGTGCCAACTAAAATCTCTTGTGATGTCATTCCAACAAAAGAAAAAACGAGCGTTTTGGCTGTTGTAGGAACACTAAGAGAAAAATTACCATCCATATCACTGACAATACCTGTCGAAGTTCCTTTGACAATTATCGTCGCACCGGGAACAGGAGCACCTGTTTCATCCGTTACTTTCCCTGTGATTGTCTTTTGTTGTGCAAAAGCCATCCCTGAAAGCATAACCATTAAAAGAACCATGGAGAGGAAACATCCTGTCCATTTTCTTCCTGGAGAAAAACGAAGCCTAATTTGTTTCATAAATACATAAACTTAAGATTAGAAATTAAAAAATTGAAAACTAATTTGACTAATTATAATGATCTGTTATTGGTAAATCCTGATTAATTCATTTTCAATGTTAATGATGAAAACAAATATTTAAGGATTTCTTTTCATTTAGATTGATATTAGTTAATATTTATTTAATGGCAAAAATAGGGTTGATTTAATATTTTTTGTAATACGATCTGATCTTATATTAATATTTTCAGCTCATAATTCAGTTTAATCATTCTTCAATCATTAATAATCTGTTAAGTACATGTCTTAAATGTGCATCACGAAACATTATTTTGCGTTTTATTAACGGGTATAATATGTTGGTAAATGAATGGAAAATTGTTTTTAAGGTTATTTATAATGCTTTAATGTAAATTAATAGATAAAATATTCAGTCTAATATTATGCTTATTATAAATTTGGAAAAACGGCAATTAAAACAGGTTTTTAGTTGTTTGATTGTCCCTGCTATACATTTTGGTTCTAAATTAGGGTCAATATTATACTAAATGATGATGATATTATCTTATGGATTGAAATTCAGATTGGTCTTCGGGATTGACTTAACAATGGGTTGGTGTCATATATTTGAAATGTCAGTTTTGTTCTGCCAATACGAGTGTCCCTCATGAAGATGGTTTCGTAATATGGTATTAATCGTTTTGTAATTGTTTAGTAACCATTTCATGTTTTCTTGCAAATATTAAAATCGGAGATCCTGGGTGAAATAATCAGTGCAAAAGATAACCAATCGTAATTTTAATCGTATAGTATGCTGGGTTTACTGATAGATAATAGTGTGGATTAATTTTTTACGTTGTAATGAAGACCAACGATGGTCAAATGTATACTCTGTGGAAACGATTGCGCATGTCAGACTAATCAGAAATAGCATGCAGCGAGATCTTTGATGTCCCGGTTGGACGATATGCCGGTATCAATTTAGTAAGAAAGGATATTCCTTATGACAATTTTGATGATTCATTTAATTCGTTAAAACAAAAAACAGGATATTACAACCTTAATTTTTAAGATATGGGAACTTTTACAGTGACAAGAGAAGACGATGGTAAATACTACGTCATACTCAAATCGGGCAACGGGCGAATAATACTGAACAGTTTAAAGCACGTTTCAAAATCGGCCTGTAAGGACGGCATCGAAACCATTCGCGTTAATGCTGTTGATAACCTGAAATACGATTACAAAAAGACATTCGATGGTAAATTTTATTTCAGATTAAAATCGGTTCATGGCGAAGTGCTGGGAAACAGTCGTTTATACGAAACATCCGAACATCGCAATGTTGGAATCGAAACAGTAAGACGGATTGCACCTTTTGCTTTAGTGATTGACTTGTAGTCTTGCAAAGGTTGACTCATTTAGATATCGGTTACAGATTTTGTGGTTACAGCTTTCCCATCTTCTGTCCCGATTGACTTTTTATACATTTTGGAACTGTTTATTTTGCATTGACATTTCTGGAGTGCTCAATTTGCGTATTTTTCTCCCTTCCGCTCACTGAATTGTCACATTCTTATCGTGCATTTTTATGATCTGCAGCATTGTCGGAATGACATTCAACGATAAAAAAACTCCATTTATCTACTTTTTTGAAGGTTTCACCGATAATCTTTTAGTTGTCGAAGCACTGGAATATATCTTTGAACAAAAATTAAGAAACAATTAACATTGCGGAAACGAACAGCGTGTAAAATGTTTCCTTTCTTTGTGCTGGAATAAATTTGAAATGGAATTTGCGAATGAATGAAGAATTAGACACGCAGGATAGGAAGTTCGAACCAATGCTTGAACAGATCAAGGAGCTGTTTTTTGAGTTTGGGATTAAGAATCTTAATATGGACGATATCAGCCGCAAGCTTGGTATTTCGAAAAAAACACTTTACCGGTTTGTCAAAAGCAAGGAGGATTTGATTGCAAAATTGTTTGAATTTGAGGAGATCAACGGAATAGTATCGTTCAATATAATTGGAGATTCGAATGTCAATGCGATAGAAAAGCTTTTTAAAGTCAGT
>Ga0302292_1002468_pt1 | contig 11053 bp, 9 predicted proteins | sample III_Fen_N2_1_FD_194553 | JGI IMG/M metagenome (GOLD analysis project Ga0302292, IMG submission 194553) | Peat permafrost microbial communities from Stordalen Mire near Abisko, Sweden - III_Fen_N2_1 | ecosystem: Environmental > Terrestrial > Soil > Wetlands > Permafrost | place: Sweden: Abisko...
CAAATGACCCGAAGTTAATTTTTCAGTTTCACATTCAATCGCAGGGGCTTACACAAATATATGAAATTATTGGTAGTCGTTATTTTCTACAGTTTTCAACAAAACCGCGGCAATAAAACGATCCTTTCCGTGAATATCCTTTCTCAGGATAACCTCTGAAAATCCTTTTTGTTGCAACAGAGAGTAACATTCGGAACCAAAAGCTTCGTTGATTTCGAAATATAATTTACCGCCAACATTTAAGTGAGTTTTTGCAAAATCAGAAATTCGTTGGTAGAAAAGGAGCGGATCGTTATCCGAAACAAACAATGCCAAATCAGGCTCGAAATCTAGTACGTTTTTACCCATTAGTAATTTCTCAGACTCGCGAACATAGGGCGGATTACTCACAATTATATCTACTTCAGGAAAATTGACTTCAGGAGTTTGTGTCAAAATATTGAATTCAAATACTGAAATGTCGCACTTGTTAAGTTCTGCATTTCTATGAGTGGTCTCAATACAAATAGCCGAGATGTCACAGGCCAGAACAGTGGATTCCGGAATGTTTTTGCGAAGCGAAACCGGAATACAGCCTGTTCCTGTTCCGATGTCCAAAATAGTTGGCTTTGCCAGTTTATTTTCCTGAATAATCCACTGAACAAGTTCCTCGGTTTCAGGGCGTGGAATCAAAACTTCAGGAATTGTGTAAAATGGCAACCCGTAGAATTCAGTCATTCCCAATATATACTGAATCGGCTCATGCTTTTTTAAACGAGCTACTATTTTAGCAATTCCATCCTGATCTTCAGGATTTAGAAAATCGTCTTTTGCCAGCAAAAACTGCGTACGCGAATATCCTTTCAGTTTTTCAAAAATCAGAAAAATGAAACTTTCAATTTCTTCTCTCGAATAGATTCCTGCCAATTCTTTTCTGACGAGTGCAATACCTGCCTTCATTATTGTTATTTTTGGCAAAGTTAATTTTTTCACTGATGAGTACTGCCGAAACTTTCATGCAACGCTGCCTCGATCTTGCCCTGCTCGGAATAGGCGATGTGGCTCCCAACCCCATGGTTGGCTGTGTGATTGTGCACGAAGGAGTCATTATTGGCGAAGGTTATCACATGATATATGGCGGACCACACGCCGAAGTCAACGCCATTCGTTCGGTAAAAAATCCTGAATTGCTGAAGGAATCAACCCTGTTTGTATCGCTCGAACCCTGCGCACATTTTGGCAAAACGCCTCCCTGCTCCGACCTAATCATTGAAAGCCAGATACCAAAGGTCGTTATTGGAACTATGGATTCGTTTGCCGAGGTTGCAGGAAAAGGAATCGAGAGGATGCAAAAAGCAGGAATTGAGGTGGAAGTGGGGATTCTGGAGAAAAAATGCCGCAATCTGAACCGTCGGTTTTTTACTTTTCACGATTTGAAACGTCCATATATAATCTTGAAATGGGCGCAAACACTCGATGGTTTTATTGATACTGACCGCACCGGAACACAACATCCAACTTGGATTACCAATGCACTGGCCAAAAGACTGGTACACAAACAACGCTCAGAAGAATCTGCTATTTTGATTGGCACCAATACAGCAGAATTTGATAATCCGGCATTGACTGTGCGTGAATGGACCGGCTCGCAACCCATTCGTATGACAATTGACCGCACTGGACGATTGAACCCAAACCTGACTATTTTCGATGGCAAAGCCCCAACCTGGGTTTTTACCGGAATCGATCAAACGGACCGGGAAAATCTTAAATTCATCAAGCTTGATTTCGACCGAAATATTTTGCCACAAATGATGGAAGAACTCTACAAAAAAGATATCCTTTCGGTTATTGTTGAGGGAGGACGCGAATTGCTGAATAGTTTTCTGGAACTAAATTTCTGGGACGAAGCTTTTGTGTACACCGGAAATCAATTCTTCGGGAAAGGTGTTGCAGCGCCAAACATTTCTGGAAAAACCATTGCCTATCGAAAGTTGGATGATTGCAAACTACATGTTTTCCAGAGTAAAAAAGGATAGAATGATCCTTATGTCAAAATCATGTTTTTTTCATTTGCTTTTATGTCTATTTTTGATGAAATTTAGTCACATTAAACAATTCAGAGAAGGCGAATGACTATTTGGTACGATATCCTGAAAGCCATGCCAAGTTTGGTAACCATCCTGTATTTTCTTACAGTGGTTACCATTGCTATTCTTATTATTCTTGAAAATCGTAATCCGGTAAAAACCATCAGCTGGATTTTAGTACTAGTTCTTTTACCGTTCGTCGGAATTGTCATTTATTTATTTTTTGGTCAGGAATATCGCAAAACAAAAATGTTTTCGCGCAAAGGTTTGAAGGATCTGGAGCGACTTCGAAACCTGACGATGGAGCAACTTGACAACCTACCGGATAATCATCTTCAACTAAGTGAGCAACTTTATACAAAAAAGAGGTTAATGAATCTGATGTTGTCAAATTCAAATGCCATTTTAACAAACAACAACGAAATACAAATTCTGAGGAATGGGGTGGAAACTTTTCCTGAAATTTTCAGGACAATAGAAAATGCCCGCCATCATGTACACCTTGAATATTATATTATTGAAAACGACCGAATCGGGAATTACCTCCGCGAATTGTTGATCAGGAAAGCTACTGAAGGTGTTGAAGTTCGGTTGATTTTTGATGATGTAGGTAGTTGGCAACTTAAAAAGAAGTTCATCCGGTCAATGTCTGATGCTGGAGTTATGGTCGATTGTTTTATGAAGGTTCGTTTCCCGATGTTGACTTCAAGAGTCAATTACCGCAATCACCGTAAAATTTTAGTGGTTGATGGCAATGCAGCTTTTGTTGGTGGGTTGAATTTTGCTGATCGATATCAGGATGGCGTTCCCGGAATTGGCCCTTGGCGCGATACCCATCTGAAAGTTACAGGAGGTGCAGCAACGGCTTTGCAAATCATTTTCATGGCCGACTGGTATTTTGTCTCGAAGGAAATTCTCAAAGGCGAAAAATATTTCAAACCTTTTGAATCAGGAACCGGAAAACTGGTGCAAATGACTGCCAGTGGACCAGATTCGGATTGGGAAAGCATCAGTCAGGCTTATTTTATGGCCATAGCCTCTGCCAATGAATATGTATATATTTCAACACCTTACCTGATGCCGACTTCTGATATTATTACGGCTTTGAAAACTTCTGCGTTGGGAGGCGTCGATGTCCGCATCATTGTTCCGGGTTTGTCTGATGCCATAACTCCTAAATGGGGAACGAACTCGTATGTTGAGGAATTGTGCGAAGCTGGGGTAAAAGTTTATTTCTATCAGGCAGGTTTCACTCACAGCAAAGTTATTGTTGTCGACGGAGTCTTTTCTTCCGTGGGAACTGCAAATCTTGATTTCCGAAGTCTGGAAACAAATTTTGAAGTAAACGCAATGATTTATGACGAAAAGACGGCTTCAACATTAGCCAGACATTTTCTTGAAGATATGGAAAAAAGTGATCAGGTTATTTTGGGAGATTGGGTGAAACGCCCGCGAATTAACAAGATCAAAGAATCGTTTGCCCGAATTCTAAGCCCAATGCTTTAAAAAGTGATCGTTTCAGTAGTTGACAATCGTTCGTTAATCTCTTCATATTCGGGCTAAGTTTAAATCTGAATTTGCGGCCTTGGTGCAAAAAAACGCCCTGCAAACAAAATGTATGCAGGGCGAAAATATAATTTGGGGGATAATTATTTACTTTGAATGTTCTTACTATAAACTGTCACCAAAATCTTCACGGAACTTGGCTACAAGGTTGTCAACCCAGTCGCCGATTGGTTTCAATTTTCCAACGAAGAAGCGAAGTACTGGCGGTTCTTCAACCCATTCCAGACCTCCAACAAGATGGCGGTTGTCGTAAAGCCACTGAATACGGTCTTCGGCATATTTAACTTGAGACAAGGTGAAAACCCTGCGAGGGAAAGCCAAACGAAGCAGTTCAATATCCGATAAAATGTCGTTGCCATTTTCGTCACGAACACTGGAAATGGTACCGCGTTCCATACCACGGATTCCGGAGCAAATATACATAGCAGCTGCGAGTGCTCCGGCTGGGTATTGTGTTTGAGGAATATGCGATAAAAATTTACCGGCATCCAAATGGCATCCTAAACCTCCGGAAGGTGTAATTACCGGAATTCCCTTACTGTCAAGGGAGTCAACCAGATATTTGATAAATGTTGGCGAATGACTTATTACATTAAAGTCCAATGTTTCATTCAATCCAACGGCCATCGCCTCAATTTCGCGAACGCTCATGCCACCATAAGTTAAAAACCCTTCGTAAAGTGGCACCCAGTCACGCATTTTCATATAAATATCATGGTTGTTAGTGCATATACCACCACCACGAGTACAACTAACTTTTCTTCCTGAGAAATACGAGAAATCAGTGTAGCTCATCATTTCGTGCAAGATATCTTTGATCGGCTTATTCTGATATCCTTCTTCCCTAACTTTAATGAAGTAGAGATTTTCGTTAATCAAGCTGGTATCCATCAGAAGTAAAATGCCATGAGTTTTCGCAATTGCTGAAACTTCACGAAGGTTTGCCATCGAGAATGGTTGACCGCCAATAAGGTTGGTTCCAGCTTCAAAACGGATATAGGCTACATTTTCAGCTCCCCATTTTTCGATCACCTTGTTTAGCTTATTGATGTCCATGTTTCCTTTGAATGGGAAACTGCTTTTCGTTTTGAGGGCTTCATCGGTATAAATTTCTTCAACAACACTACCTATCATTTCGATATGAGCTTTTGTTGTGGTGAAATGGTAGTTCATCGGAACAACAGTTCCAGGTTTGCAGAAAGATTTGGCAATAATATGTTCTGCTGCACGACCCTGATGAACCGGAAGAAAGAATTTTTGGTTGAAAACGTCGCTGATCGCTTTTTCGAGCTTGGTGTAACTGGCTGATCCCGCATACGAATCATCAGCCACACTCATTGCAGCCACCTGATTGTCGCTCATGGCATTAGTGCCTGAATCGGTTAACATGTCGAGGTAAACATCCTTGTTTTGAAGCAGAAAAGTATTAAAACCGGCTCCAAATATTGACTCTTTGCGTTCTTCGATAGGTAAAAGGTTAAGTTTTTGAACTACACGCACTTTATGCATTTCAAGTGGCGTAACTTCACCGCTGTAAAATTTTACAGTCCTCAATTGTTCGAAATTCTCCATAAGTTAATTCTAAATTTGTTAGTTAACATTTAAATCCAAACTCACATTAAATATGAATCCCTCATATTTAATGTGAGTTTCGGTTTTGCGAGTATAATAATAAATGATTTGTAATCAAAGTGATGTTGTGGATTTTAGTTCGAAGTATTTAGGTGTTAATAAGCATGAAAATGATATTAATTTTGACCAATTTGTGATTAATTGATAATAATCAATCAGATAAGGATCAAGATTGATTATTTCCTGATCACTATTTAAGAAAACCGTCTACACTTGAATATGAGTCCATTTCAGAAATTATTGTTTCGATACTGGTTTTTTATTTTCACTCAACAAAAACTTTATTCGTCTATCTTTGCTCCTGAAACTTATTCAATTTAATATGTCTTTTTCGTCTTTCGGTTTATCGTCAGCATTAATAAAAGTATTGGTTGCTCAGAATTATACACAACCGTATCCTATTCAAAAAGAAGCGATTCCAGCTATTTTGGATCGTAAAGATTTGTTGGGAATAGCGCCGACGGGTTCGGGGAAGACGGCCAGTTATGTGTTACCCATTTTAACCAATTTGCAAGGGCAGACGGCTATTAAAAACAGGCATGCCCAGGTTTTGGTTTTGGTGCCAACCCGCGAATTGGCGGTGCAGGTTCGCGACGTTTTCATTCAATTTGGAACCGAACTTCCGGAGCGTATTAAAACGATTGCCGTTTTTGGTGGTGTTTCAATTAATCCGCAAATGATCGGTTTGCAGGGTGTTCAGGTTTTGGTTGCAACTCCCGGAAGACTGCTTGAACTGGTTGACTCGAAAGCGGTGCATTTATCGGAAATTGACACACTGGTTTTGGACGAAGCTGATAAAATGCTTAATCTAGGTTTTCAGGAAGAGATGACACGCATTTTTGCCTTGCTGCCACAAAAGCGTCAGAACCTTTTGTTCTCGGCTACTATGAGCGATAAATTGGATAGTATTAACCAAATTATTTTACATGATCCTGTAGTGATCAAAATAGAACCGGAGAAAGAAAATATTGATCTGATTGAGCAGACAGGCTATTTTGTTTCGCTGGAAAGAAAAGGTCCGCTGTTGCGCTACATCATCAAAAAGAATGAGTTGAAACAGGCGTTAGTGTTTACCTCTTCCACTTTTCAGGCAGATAACGTTGCTGATAAACTTTGCAAAAATGGCATTGATGCGGTTTCCATTCACAGTAAAAAAAGTCAGGGAGCCCGGACTAAGGCTTTGCGGGAATTTAAATCTGGCAAACTTCGGGTTTTGGTTACTACTGATTTGTTGGCGCGTGGGATTGATATTGAGTTTTTACCTCATGTGATCAATTACGAATTGCCTCGATCGCCCAAAGATTACATTCATCGCATTGGTCGCACTGGTCGTGCCGAAAATCCGGGTGAAGCCATTTCATTTGTTACGCCTGAAGACCAACATCACTTCCGGATTATTCAGAAAAAAATGGGTAAATGGATTACGATGATTGAAAGTGCGAATCTAGACCTAAAAGGCTATTAATAGGGTTCCGTTTTCATTGACAGTAAAAAACACATCATAATTTTGGTGATCTGACTCTGTCTTTGTAAATTAGGGATAATCAACTCGCTAATTTTTATCTCATGCTGATCAAGACCTTCGCAAGTGCAGTTCACGGTATTGATGCTACTACAATTACCATCGAAACTGAGATTTCTCAGGGAATTAAATTTTTCATGGTTGGCCTGCCGGATAGTGCTGTTAAAGAGAGCCAACAACGCATCGAATCGGCTATGCGGCTCAATAACTTCAAATGGCCGCGCAAAAAAGTTGTGATCAACATGGCCCCGGCTGATATTCGCAAAGAAGGTTCGGCTTATGATTTGCCACTTGCGATTGGAATTCTTGCCGCGAACGAGCAAATAAAAACTGACAAGATTTCGAACTTCCTGATGGTAGGAGAATTGTCACTCGATGGAAATCTTCAGCCAGTGAAAGGTGCTTTGCCTATTGCCATCAAAGCACGTGAAGAAGGCTTCGAAGGTTTTATCCTCCCAAAGGAGAATGCGCGCGAAGCTGCGGTGGTCGATACTTTGAAAGTATATGGAGTGGAAAGCCTCAGCGAAGTGGTTGGCTTTTTCAATGACGAATTGGAACTGGAACAAACAATAGTCAACACCCGCGAAGAATTTTTTACGAAAGTAAACGAGTGTGATGTCGACTTTTCGGACGTCAAAGGTCAGGAAAATGTAAAACGTGCACTGGAAATTGCTGCTGCTGGCGGCCATAATATACTTCTTATTGGTCCTCCTGGCGCTGGAAAAACGATGCTTGCGAAACGGATTCCTACGATATTGCCTCCTTTCACCCTTCGCGAAGCATTGGAAACTACCAAGATCCATTCGGTAGTTGGAAAAATTGATAAAGATACCTCATTGATGACTCAACGTCCTTTCAGAAGTCCGCACCATACCATATCAGATGTTGCGCTTGTCGGGGGAGGTGCTTTCCCGCAGCCCGGAGAAATTAGTCTGGCACACAACGGTGTTCTTTTCCTGGACGAACTTCCGGAGTTCAAGAGGCAAGTGCTCGAAGTGATGCGTCAACCGTTAGAAGACCGGACGATCACCATTTCACGAGCTAAATTTTCGGTAGAATACCCAGCCTCATTTATGTTGGTAACTTCGATGAATCCTTGTCCGTGTGGCTACTACAATCATCCGACCAAAGAGTGCGTTTGCGCGCCGGGAATGGTTCCCAAGTACCTCAATAAAATTTCAGGTCCGTTGCTCGATCGCATTGACATTCATCTGGAAGTTGTGCCTGTTCCATTTAAAAAGCTTTCCGACCATGCAGCGACTGAACCTAGCTCGGCTATTCGTGAGCGAGTGATTAAAGCACGCGAAATTCAATCGGCTCGTTTTGCCAAAAGTGAAGGTGTATTTTGCAATGCGCAAATGTCGTCGAAAATGATTCGGCAACATGTTGATCTGGATGAAGCAAGCAGCAGTTTGCTGAAAAATGCCATGGAAAAACTCGGTTTATCAGCTCGTGCATATGACCGTATCCTAAAAGTTTCGCGCACCATTGCCGATTTGGAAGGAAATGAAAGGGTTGAAAGTCACCACTTGTCGGAAGCAATTCAATACCGAAGTCTGGATCGGGAGAACTGGGGTGGATAATTCAATTTAAAATATAATTTGGTGAGTAGTCATTTGAAAGTCATCCCCTCACTTTAAAAAGAGCCAATGTCCCGAAACAACTATTTCCAATTCAAACAATTTCGTATTTTTCAGGAACTGTCGGCCATGAAAGTGGGCATGGATGGGGTATTGTTGGGTGCATGGACAGATGTCTCTGGTTCTGAAAGAATACTGGACATCGGAACTGGAACCGGATTAATTGCACTGATGATGGCTCAGAAAAATGCTTCGGCTCAAATCGATGCACTCGAAATTGATCCTGATGCATTTCATGAGGCTGGACTAAATGTTCAACAATCATACTGGAGTAATAGGATTAGGCTTGAATTATGCCGCTTTCAGGAATTTGTTGGACGCACAACAGTTAAATATGATCTGATTGTGAGCAACCCACCCTTTTTTAATAACGGAGTAAAGGCTCCGGTTGAAATCCGCGCACAAGCTCGTCATTCTGATTCGTTGCCTTTGGAAGTTTTGATTTCAGGAGCCTCAGGATTGCTTCAGGAGAAAGGACGAATTGCATTGGTTTTGCCAAACAAAATGCTTCCGGAGGTTGAAAAATTGGCGAATTTAAATCAACTTTTCATTTCGAGATTGTGCCGGATAAAGCCCAACCCAATCAAGTCGGTATTTCGAGTCTTGATTGAATTGACCAATTCTGAATGTGAGATTCAGGAATCGGAATTGATGATTGAATTCGAAAAACATCACGATTACACTCCGGAATACAAGGAACTGACGAAAGATTTTTACCTGAAATTTTAATGAAGAACAAATGTGCAAAATCCGAAAATCCTGATTTATCGCCTTTTGCCTTAATGCTTTTAACTTTTACCGAGATTCTATACCAAAAACATAAATGGAAGATACGTTTTTTCCATTTTGTTGGCAAACCGGTCGATGGAATCGTGGTCCAGGTTCGAAACGCTCTCGCTTACCTTGGCAATCTTTTTAACCAGCAGCTTTTCAACAAAATTCATTTTGTCAAAATTATATTCGCCTCCAAAAATGGCTTCGGTTTTGGCCATTTGGTGCAATTCTTCAGGAAAGGCGTTTTTAATTTCTTCTCGTGCAATTTCGGCTTCGTACATGCAGCAAATAAACAAACCAATTTCTTTTGATTTTAGTTGCTCCAGATTTGCTGAACAAAAATTCCTGATTCGTTTCTGGATCAGACCGGCATGTATTGAGCCTCCAATAATGATTCGGTCGAAATCGGACAAAGGTAACGAAGGATGATTCTTTAAATCTATTGATGTAATTTCGCCTGAGAGTTTTTGCGAAAGTTCTTTAACCGCTTTTTCTGTGCACCCGTGCGATGTCGCGTAAATAATTAAGGTTTTCATTTTGACTTTCTTTCAAAGTTAAGGAACCCCAACATATGAAACATTCAGATTTGTCATGATTTTCAGTTTTTCATCCATTTTTTGTTAATTAATCAAACAAAATGGGGAAGTATGGGTTTCTTTACTAAAGTGTTAAAATAAAAGACATTTACATCTGAAATAGAAATTAATGATTATTTTTGCAGCCAAAATTGAATGCCATGATGAATTTGATTAGACACGAGATAAAGATCGACGAAAGCTTTTACAAAGTTGAAGAGATCAGACACCTTACCAACGAAACCTTTTCGTTGAAATTACCTAAAACCCGTTTTGCCTTTAAGGCAGGCCAGCATATTTCTCTGGGCATTCACGGCGACTACCAAAGTCGTGAATATTCCATATATAGCGGTGCCAATGATGAAAATCTCGAAGTGTTGGTCAAAGAAGTGCAGAATGGTTATTTTACGCCAAAACTCCGGAAGTTAAAAGCTGGTGATCTGGTTGAAATTCACGGACCATTCGGAAATTTCGGGATGGAACCCAAAGATGCCGAAGCCGGAAAATTCGTGTTCATTGCCAGTGGAACAGGCATCGCGCCCTTCCGCAGCATGGTTCGTACTTATCCTGAAATCGATTACACCTTGATTCATGGTGTGAGGCAATCAACAGAAGCTTACGACAGGAATGAGTACGCCAGCGATCGTTATATTCTATGTTCAAGCCGCGATACGAAAGGAACTTATCATGGTCGGCTAACCGGTTATTTGAAAGGTTGTACCTTTTCTCCTGATACGCATTTTTACCTCTGTGGCAACAGCGACATGATTTTCGATGCCCTCGAAATCCTGAAAGACAAAGGCTTCGAACGCGACCAAATTCACTGCGAAGTTTACTTTTAAACTAGGCAACAGAAGGTCTTGAGTCTAAAATCTATCATCTAATATCTTAGAATGAAGTATCACCTGATTACATTGGGTTGCCAGATGAATCTTTCAGACAGCGAACGTGTGAGTTCTGTGCTTGAAAGTATGGGCTATGAGCGAACGGAAAACGAGGAAGAAGCCAGTCTGCTAGGAATGTTGGCCTGTTCGGTGAGGCAAAAGCCCATCGATAAGGTTTACAACAAAATAGCCCAATGGAACAAATGGAAAAACAAACGCAATGTGGTCACCTTTGTCTCCGGATGTTTGCTGCCCGCCGATAAAGAGAAATTCCTGAAATCGTTTGACTTGATTTTCCAGATGAGCGAACTGGCGCAATTACCTGATATGATTCGCGAATACGGAGTGGTGACACCTGCCGGCTTGAGGGCTCCGCAACGGGTGATGCCGA
>Ga0302292_1002469_pt1 | contig 11052 bp, 6 predicted proteins | sample III_Fen_N2_1_FD_194553 | JGI IMG/M metagenome (GOLD analysis project Ga0302292, IMG submission 194553) | Peat permafrost microbial communities from Stordalen Mire near Abisko, Sweden - III_Fen_N2_1 | ecosystem: Environmental > Terrestrial > Soil > Wetlands > Permafrost | place: Sweden: Abisko...
TCCTTCAACCAAATTATTCTGGGATAAATTTTAATAATAGTAGTAATAATAGTAAAGGCCGTCTCAATTCATTTTGGGACGGCCTTTTTTTCAATAGTTTGGTTCAATCCGATATCGGGAATTACAATGTTAACTCCCTCAAATGTTAGGTGAATAGCAACTGCCACCCAAATTATTTCATTAGTCAACCCAAAGCCAGCAGACTTAACCCTCCATGTGAAGAAAGAGTTCAGTAAATACTTCCTTAAATTATCGATATTATAAATTAAATGATCGTCATTAGGAATTACGTGATCGTAAGTATGAATTAATTGAAAATATCATTGGACGGTCAGACAAGATTGAAGGACAATTATTCCGATGATTCCAAAGGTCGATCTACAATTTAACCGCTAATAGATCTTTGCCGAGTTGGTGCAATGCGGCTTCGATTTGTTTTTTATTTTTGGTTTCAGGTTTCTTCTCGTTGCAAACGTAACTTGCCAGCAAACTGCGGTTAATTTTAGCCCGTTCGGCAAACTTCGAAATGTTTATGGCCGGGAATTGGCTAAACACGTGCGACACCATGTTTTCTTCTTTTTCTATCTCGTCCTTGTTGAACGTGTAAAAACCCTCCAGGCTTAAATCCTCGTCCAATTCCGGCCAACGAATAGAGTCTCCCCAGCTGCTTAACTCATATCGTTGGCGTTGTTCGGCGGTTGCATTCCATAGCCTGTCGAACCAACGCAGTGGATGATTTTTTTTCGTCCCATCGTTCGTAAGGATATAGATGTTTTCATCATCAAACCATACCTTTTCTATTTTCAAATTACTCTGCTTTTCCATGAAATACCTCCCATGCTTTTATAAGGATTGTTTCGTTTTCTTCAATAACCGCTTCTGCCAGTTTTAAGTCAGAGGACTTTAATCCTTTGTTTGCCAATAATTTTACTTTAGGCGAAATTTGAAACTTGGCTCTTCCATCTGCATTCTGGACGTGTATCTGTATGGGCAAATGCTCGTTTGCAAAAAAAAGCGCATTCCAAACATTCTGAAAACTTCGGGCATCGTATTTTCGATTGTTTATTGCACTACAAATATAGTAACAAGATTGTTACTGTTCGCCGCATTTCACAACTCATATTTATGCAAAAAAATAAACACTTTAATTCAGAATAATAGACACGCCCCAATAGTATGGTTCAGAAAATTTCTCCTGACATTTTTGAATTGATTTGAGAAAAGCTACTTGTATTTCATCGCCTGATAATTATTCAGGATAGAACTTCACTCCATTTTGCCCGTTTTGCATAAAATACCTACCTGTACGGATTCAAATCAGTACATATACGGAGAAAGAGTACTAATTATAACTTCTATTTTCGCTTGTAACCTTGTTGGTGTGTTGATTTTAAATTTAAAATATTTATTAATCCTCTAATTTTCATGTTATGACAAATTCTACCTTTTTAAAATTTTTAGTCGGCCTTTCAGTATTTTTTGCCATTCTCCCTTCTTATGGTCAAATTACCATCTCAAGCAGTGATGTTGAACCATTTGTAAAAACCGGAGGTAAATACACTTCATATCACGATGCTACTACCAAAACCGTGAACATTGGAACAACCGGACAAACCAGTTGGGATTTTAGTGGACTTGTTAGTACAACAGAATATGTCGTAAAATCAGAACCTGTAAGCACATCGGCTTATGCTGCTGATTTTCCTGATGCGCAGTATGTTAGTTATTACGAAACACTTGTAGATGGAAACTATAACAAAACCTGGATTTACAATTCATTGGGTTCGGAATATGTAACGAATGGTTGTGTTGTTACGGGAGCTTCCTCGATAGGAAACATAACAACGAAAATTAAATTCTCACCCCTTTATGTCAGTTATAAATTTCCAATCCAAATGGGGTATTCAAATACGTACAGTGGCACACAGAATTTTAATTCAGTAGTCAGCATTCCCGGTTTTGGAGATGTTCCAAACAATTCATCTCAAACGGTTGATGAAACACTAACGGTTGATGGGTATGGTGTCGTTACTTTCCCGGATGGGAAAAAAATGGATGCGCTCCGGATAAAAAAAGTTACCACTACAACCGACTCGAAAGGAGCTAAGACCATACTTCAATATATCATTATGACAAAATCGGGGAATGACGTCACCGTAACTCCTACCGACTTAAATGCTACCTCCGGGAATGTCAGTGTATCCGAAATTAAATGGGAAATTCTGTCCGATAGCCAACCTACCGTGACCGTATCTGCTCCTTCGCAACTTAACGCAACACCAGACAAGACTCAGGTGGTTTTAAGCTGGACAGATAATTCGACCAATGAAACAGGTTTTGTGATCGAACGCGCCGAAGGTAATTCAACCAACTTCACCTCTGTTGGCACAACCTTAGCCAATGTCGTTACTTTCTCCGACAACACAGCTGTCGCCGGAATTGCCTATACATACAGGATTAAAGCCATCGGAACGAACATAAGTTCCGATTACAGCAATACTTCAACGGCAACTATTCCCCTTTTGGTTTCGGTAATCGCTCCATCCGAACTGACGGCTAAAGTTGAAAACAATGCCATTGTATTGTCGTGGAAGGATAATACCAGCAATGAAACTGGTTTTGTTGTGGAACGAAGCGATGTAAATTCTGCAAATTTCACTCTCTTGGCCAGCTTAGGTGCAAATGTGCAAACGTATACCGATAATAGCGCCGGCGCCAACATGCCATACACATACCGGGTGAAAGCCGTTAGCGATCAGGTGAGTTCCGATTTTAGCAATAATGTATTTATTACTATTCCGTTAGTTGTTGTTAAAGCTCCTTCGGGGTTAACTGTTACTGCGGGTTCAACTGTTATTGTGCTAAAATGGACAGATAATTCGACCAATGAAACAGGTTTTGTGATCGAACGCGCCGAAGGTAACTCAACTAAATATACAGCTTTGGCCAGTTTAGATGCAAATGCAACTACCTATTCCGATGCCAATGTAACTGCTGGCGTCAACTACACTTACAGAGTTAAAGCGATAGGAAGTAATTCTGTTTCCGACTTTAGCAACATAGCTACCAGTGTTATCCAGGTAATCGAAGTTGTTAATGCCCCTTCGGGTTTAACGGCCACGGTCGGTTCTGATGTTATTGTACTTAGTTGGAAAGATAATGCTACCAATGAAACTGGTTTTGTTGTTGAACGCGCCGAAGGTAACTCAACCAACTTTACCTCGATTGGCACAACATTAGCTGATGTAGTAACCTATTCCGACAAAAGTGTTACTGCCGGAATCGCTTATACTTACCGGATAAAAGCTACTGGAGCATCCTCCAATTCCGAATATTCCACCAATGCCGGAGCAACTATTGTTACTTCTGCTATTGAAATTTCTGAAAGTAATCCTGTCCTCGTTGGAAACTATCCTAATCCGATGACAAGCTCTACCCGTATTTCATTTTATATGCCTCGAAGAGAAAATGTAACAATTGAGGTATATGATCTTTCAGGAAAATCGATGGAGAAACTTGCTGATAGACAGTTTGAACAAGGGAAACATGAAGTTATACTTGAAAGAAAAGGATTAAAGAGTGGCGTTTACCTCTATTCCATTTTTACTTCAGATTATAAACAGACCCGAAAATTGATTGTAGAATAAGGCAACTATATACGAACGAATGACTGTTTTGCGAATTTCCAGAGGTCAAATGAAAAAACCCCCTTCACTGAATATCAATGAAGGGGTTTTTGTAAAAGCTTGGCTGTGATTTTTTATTGTGCTTTTTGTTTGAAAATAAGATCGACCACATCCGCTTTTGACACAAACGTTTTGGCAAATTGCTGTACCTGGGCAATGGTCATTTTTTTAAGGATGTTTTCATAGTTTTCGGAAGTCGCCGGATTAAATGAATACGTGTAATAGGTATTTAAAGCCTGCATCCAGTAACTATTATGAAGTTTTGATTGTTCCCTGTTTTTCAGAAGGCTTTCAACTGCCTTGTCCAGATCCGTAGCTGTTGGACCATTCTCTACAATTTTGTCAATTTCGCGGTAGAGAATCGATTTCAGGTACTGCGCTTTTGCAGGGTCGGTATCAAACATCAGAGTTAGGTCTTTTTCGGCCTTTGGATATTTTGACGAACTGGCCGTGACATGTACACCGTAAGTTCCACCTTCTTTTTCGCGGATTTCATCGATGTAACGGAGGTTCAGAATGTCGCGGAACACGCTCAACAGAAGGTTTTGTTCAGGAGTATAATCCATTTTTGCATTGTAGTCAACATAAACTGTTGCCTTTTTAACTTCAATTGGTATTTCAATTTCGCGGATAGTTTTTCCTTTTGGCCCTTCAACCTTGCGGTCGATCCAGGTTTCTTTTCTATGCAAATTAGTAAGCGAACCGATGTATTTTTCGGCCATGGTTTTAGCGGTAGCTTCGTCGATATTACCAACAATAAAGTAGGTAAAGTCACCGGCATCAACAAAACGGTCTTTGTAAATGGCTTCTATTTGTTCAAGCGAAATTTCGTCAAGCGTAGCCGGGGTCATTAGCTTGGTGCGCGGATTTTTACAGGTCATGATCAACTGCAAAGAGTCGCTCATGATCTTTTGCGGATTGTTGGCCACGTTGGCAATGTAGGCTTTGAAACGACCGAGTAGCGCCTCATAAGCTTCCTTATCGAACCGTGGATTTTCGAATTGCAGGTACAACAGTTGCATCATTGTTTCAAAATCTTTTGGAGTGCTCGATCCGTTGAATGTTTCATTCAGACCGGTTAAACTTACACTCATACTTGCCTTTTTCCCGGTTAGAACTTTTTTCAGGGCGGTTGCATCGTAATCGCCAACGCCGAATGCACCGATGAACTGGTTCAACATCAAAGCCGAAGCCATTTTGTCGTCGTTAACTTTCGAACCTCCACCATTGCTGATGGCAATAAGCGAAACCTGGTCTTTTTCGTAGTCGGCCTGACGGAAAACCACTTTGGCATGGTTGCCTAAAGTCCATTCAACGGCATTAAATTCAGGAAGATTTTTGGTACGTTTAATTTTGGAACCCTTAAGCTCTTTACTAATCAGGTTCGAAGATACTGCCTTGTCGGAGTAGGGTTCAACCTGACTTTTTTCAAGGTCGTCAATTATTGCAAATGCCTGTTCTTTCGAAAGATGTTTGGCTTCAGGTTTATCAGGCCCCATGATTACAACTACGCGATTTTCGGGAGTCATCCATCGTTTTGCTTTGGCCGATACTTCTTCAACCGAGATGGTTGGTAAAATCTTCTGGGCAAAATCCCAGTCGAAATCAATTGAAGTCAACGGTTCGTTTTCGATGTAATAACCTTTAAAATCCCTGGCATAAAGGTCGTTATTTATTTTATCGCGTTGTTTGTAGCGGCTTTCAAGCGAAGTAAGCATATTGGTTTTGGCCCGTTCGAGTTCGCCGGGTGTAAAACCATGTTGGTAAATCCGCTGAGCTTCGGTATAGATTGATTTAAAAGCGACATCGTCCTGATCGGGTTTGGCTGTTGCCTCTATGTTAAGCACATCATATCCGTCAACAAAGCTACCATAACTGATACTTCCAGTTACGAACGGTGGTACTCCTTTCTGCAACAGTTCGTTGATGCGGTCGCGAGTCATCATTCCAAATAAAGCCTGAATGGTTTTTTCGCGAAGATAATTCAGGTTTTTTTCGGCTGGAGCTGTGGCTTTGTGCTTGATGTACAGGTTTACTTCGTAACTGGAAGCCTCTTTATCGGTTGTAAGAACATATAAGGGTTCTTTGTTTTCAGGAACTTCGTAAAACTCACGTTTTGGTGGATTTTGTACGGCTTCAATTTTCGAGAACAAAGCCTTCACTTTCTGTTCAACGGCATCGACATCGATGTCGCCAATAATGGCAATAGCTTGTAAATCGGTGCGGTACCAGGTGTGATAGAAATTACGAAGAGTTTCGTATTTAAAATTTTTGATCACACTTGTATCGCCGATCACATCGCGTTTTGTATATTTCGAGCCCTGGAGTAAGACCTTCACATACTGGTTAAACATGCGACGATCGGCATTTCGTCCGGTACGCCATTCTTCGGTAATCACACCGCGTTCGTCGTCAATTTCCTTATCGGTAAGCAAAAGATGATTCGCCCAATCATTTAAAACAAGCAGGCACGAATCGACCAGGCCTTCGCTTTTTACCGGAACATCGCTGAGGTTGTAAACCGTTTCGCCAAAGCTGGTATAGGCATTGATGTTGCGGCCAAAAGACACTCCGTGTTTTTCGAGCATATTGATGATTCCTTTTCCAGGGAAATGCTGGGTGCCATTAAACGACATGTGTTCAAGAAAGTGGGCAAGGCCGTTTTGGTCGTCGTTTTCGAGTAAAGCGCCTACATTTTGAATGATGTAAAAACTTGCCCGTTCTTTAGGCTCTTCGTTGTGACGAATGTAATAGGTAATTCCATTGTCGAGTTTTCCGACCCTTGCTGCCGGATCAACCGGAGCAGGCTGTGATAGAACATTCTGGCTAAAACCGATCCATGACAATTGCAAAAATGCAATGATCAGGATGAATCTGAATTTGATCATACGTTTATTTTTTTGTTTGTAAATTTGTTCGACATGGGTCAAGATGAGGCTTGTTTGATGAAAGGATAAGTACCCAATCAAAATGTATAATTACAAATGTTCAATATTATTTTTCAGGCTGAAACGCAGTTGTAGTTTCCGGTGTATTTTGTTCCAACGTGTTTCAGGTTTCTGAGGCGATTATTTCTGAACCGTCCGCTTAAGTAAACCAAATCCACCTTTTTTTTCGGCCAGAACAAGTTGTGGATACTGTTCGAGTATGGAATGCAAGGAAGTTATTTTTATTACAAAATAAACATCCCTGTTCGTTTTGCCAGTTATAAGAAATTCCTGTTCATCCCCGGGGTTGGTGGCTCTGGCAGGCTTTCCGGAGTAAAAATAAGGTGCATAGCTTTTATAATCCAATGTCGAAACCCAGACTGGCTTGTCTTTCATGGAAGAAATAAACTCAATAGCCGGCCCCTGTGAGTATTTTTCGATTTTTGGAAGAAGGATAAGCATGAAAAGAAAAACAAATGCCAGGGTACTTCCATACAACATTGCCATTTGCCTGATTCCTTTCATAAAAAAAAAGGATATGACCAGAATCAGCATGAACCCTGCCCCGAAGAGGTACTCGTAGCCATTCCATTGAACCGAACTTCCGATGCAGGCGATCGCAAAGTCGTCTTTAATAAATCGTTGCAGTGTTTCAGCAGGAAGAGTGGCGATCCATTGTATGATTCCGGGACTGATGGCAAAAACAAATCCGATACCTGCAATCAGCGCTTTTTCCCAAACGGTTATTTTGCTTCTATTCGTATAAATATTGTAAATTGAAACGGCTGCAAGGTATGCCAACGGAATGTAACACAGCGAGCTATAATGAACAATCTTTGTTTTGACCAATGAGAAAATGATAAGTACAACAAGAAACAGAATAATCATTAGCTTGCGGAAGTTATTGTTTCCGGCGCTTTTGGCAAAGAAAGCACGCAAAGCTATAATAGACGTTGGAAAAACGCCAACAAATAAAACCACCGGATGATAAAAAATACTTCCTCCGTGTCCGGCATCTTCGGTCTTCATCAGGGTCATCTGGTAAACAAAAAAATCGCTAACCAGTTTCCAGTTTCCCGAAAGGATTTGATAGAGGTGATACGCTCCTCCGGTGATTATAAGAACAAAAGAAAACATCAGGATATCAGACCATTTCAGCCATTTGAATTTTCGTTCGATAGTCAGGTACGTCATCACCGTTGTTCCAAACAATAGAATGGCTACCGGACCTTTTGTAAGCACGGCCAAGCCTAAAATAATTGCGGAAAGAAGTATACTCATGGAACTCTTTTGACTATTTTCTCTTTGGTTAATGTATTGGTATCCAAGATATATTGCCGAGAAGATAAATAAGTTAAACCACGGATCGATGATTCCTGATTTAAAATAAAGGAAAGGCAGGACCGATGCACCGAAAGTTATTGCCCAAATTACTCCAAATTGATAATTCTTAAGTTTTTTCCCGAATTCGAAGAGGACGAGAAGGCTAATCATCCCACAGATCGCATTGGGAAACCGCGCAGCAAACTCGTTGATTCCAAACATTTTCATACTTAAAACCTGCATCCAGATAAATAACGGAGGTTTTTCCCAAAATGGCATAAAGTTGATTTGTACGGTGCTATAATTGCCGGTCACAATCATTTCGCGGGCTGATTCCGCAAAATTGATTTCATCCCAGTCGAAGAGATGGACCAGGCCGTTAAATGAAAGAAACGCAAGAAGCGATAACAGGATGATTAAAATACGAATACGGTTTTCGACTGAAATATTTTTAATCATGCGGTTTTAATTCTGGGGAAAATATTTGGTACAAATGTGATTCGCTTGTCGATCCAATCGTATTTAAGGTTTCGGCTCAAACAGTAACATAAAATGGTCAAAAACATGGCGATACATGAACCAGCAAGTACATCGGCCGGGAAATGTGCCGAAATATAAATGCGCGAAAAGCTTACCAGCAAAGCGCTGCAAAACAATAGGAATTTTGTCAGATGGTTTTTTGCCAGAATGGAAATATAGAAGAAAACACTAAAAGCGGTTGCCGAATGACCTGAAGGGAAGGAAAACAACGCTGGAGGATCATAACCCTTCAGAATCCGAATTTTCTCAAAAAACTCGAAATAAAACACTGGCCGGTGAATTTCAGGAAAGAAATATCTCTTAAGAATAGTCACCAAAATAGTAAGTAAGATGGTTATTATCAGAAATGTAAGTGCTTCGCGAAACGAAACCCATAGCAGTACAAATACGAGAATATACGGAATGGCGCCATCTCCTAAATTGGTCACCATCAGGAAAAAATGATCGGCAAACTGTGAATATAACCGGTTAATATCAAGGAACAATCGTGTGTTTCCATAGATTGATAAAAGGGAAAAACCTATTATGCAAAATAAAACAAACGGGATAATAAAATACCGGTTATCGCCTATTAGACTTCGTAAGCCTGATGTTAATCCTTTGATATTCAAGTTTAATCTATCTTATATATTCAGGTTTTAAAAGTAGTATTCCGAAAAAGGGAAAATATTGTTTTTTGATTAAACGTTGTTAAAATAGGATTAAACGTTGGTAGTGTTTTTTGGTAAGTTAGCGAAGGAGGCAATGGGAAAGAAATGTTTTTAGGATAGAAAAATCAGCTAATTCCAAAAATTAAGCCAAAATTAGGACTTTGATTCCAAAAAATACGCCAATATTTGGAATTAGAGTCCTGATTTTATGCCTAACGAATGTCAATAAGAAAACGGAGATTGAAAATCACTACATCCGGCAACTTGTTTCTCGTGTTTCGGGCTTCTAATTCTGTGACGGATCCATGACTTTGCCGATAAATAAAATGGCTTGGGTGTCTTTTTCGCGGATCGCAAATACAAACGGGTGATCGGCCCTGAAGGTATTTTCTTCAGGACCGATGGCATTGGTTCTTATCGTAATTCCGGTAACAGCAGCTGCTTCGGTTCCCCGTTCATCAACTTTTATGTATGTTTTGTGCATCACTTCCGAAATCACCAATTTTGCATCATCCGAAATTCCACTCAGGTTTGCTTTCCCATTATCAAAAGCGTCAGTCATACCCAAAGCTTTCAGGTTATCGACCAGACTTTTATCAAATTTGAATTCGAATTTGGGTAGATATACCTTTTTCTTTTGCTCAGTTAGTTGCGAAATCCAGTCGGTTACATGATCCGCCGTCATCAGCGAAATCACATCGTCGGTGTTTTTTCCTGAGGCCGGTAAAAAGATCAGCATCGAATACTTGCCGCTTCCATAAGGCATTTCGAGCAGTTGAAAGTTTTGATCGCTGTAATAATTGTACGGGTTTTCGATGGTCATGGTAGGCACCTGTATCACCGATTTGTCTTCTTTGGTGAACGACATATCAGTAGTTTCTTGTGCATCAAAACGATATTTCCACTCACCATTGAAATAGATCGCATTCAAGAGGTACATCACATCTCGCGGATCTACCTTTTCGATGATTTTATCAATTTTCCCGTTGGTTTTGGCATTTACCCAGCCGTTTACTGTATTCAGGGTTTCTTCGGTTTTGGTAAAGTCGAGTCCCGCAACTTCAGCTTCATAAAAATTCTGGTTGGTGGTTATGAAATTGCTTTTAACATTGAATGAATTCCGATAATAAATTGCATTCGAAATGGATAGTTCAACTTTTGGATCATGGCTGATTAGTGATGAAACCAGGTCTTTATAACTCTGATTGATATCGTCGGGGGTCAGATTTGACTTGTGCAGCATCTCTTCCATTTGTTTTTTGGTGTTGCCGTTGGTACCGTTATATACCATTGCTAAAGCCAGTGAAACGCTCAACGGCGAAATCATCGTGTTCTTCGGTTCAGCAAGCGAAGCATTCACTTTCCGGAAGATTTCGAACCCAAATTGGTTATCGGCTGCAATAATTTTAGCTGACTTTTCGGAAGGGGTTAAATCTGAAACGGATGGTTCTGGTTGGTCTTGATTACAAGCGGCAAAGGCAAATGTAAGCAGCAAAAGTGAAATAACTCGGTTCATGGTAGTTGTTGTTTTTGTGTTAAGACGGATTTAATCAGGCAAGGGTTGCGTTGCGCTAAAGATTTGTCGGTCGAATACGGCACAATCGGGAAATAGAGAAAAAACGAGTTGACGCAACTATTTCAGACCCATTGTCATCTTAAAAGAAATTGCTGTTTTAGGTATAACCAAACAGTTGATAATTAAAGATTTTCTGGAATGAAGAATGAAAAAATTGCCCAAAGTCTGATTAATTGGGTTAAATTTGGGTAATCAATTAGCGCTCACTTGGAAGATTTTAAACCAATTATATCTGATTGTATTGCCGGGAACCAAAAGGCAATGGCAAAACTGTATCATCTGTTTGCACCGAAAATGTTTGGGGTATGTTTGCGCTATGCCAAAGATGTAACCGAAGCTGAAGATAATTT
>Ga0302292_1002473_pt1 | contig 11041 bp, 14 predicted proteins | sample III_Fen_N2_1_FD_194553 | JGI IMG/M metagenome (GOLD analysis project Ga0302292, IMG submission 194553) | Peat permafrost microbial communities from Stordalen Mire near Abisko, Sweden - III_Fen_N2_1 | ecosystem: Environmental > Terrestrial > Soil > Wetlands > Permafrost | place: Sweden: Abisko...
GCTAAATAGTATCCCCGTAAATAACAGGATACATAAACATAGTTTTTCTTTCATACTAGTATGTGTTGGTTTAAATGAACTTGTTGCATATTCATTTCTCTAATAGATTTAATATATTGATGCATATCTAGCAGTATCTGTTGCATCCGATACCGTTGATTTTTAGGATTTTCTGAAAAACCTTTGATGTGTTATATTTAAAATGTAATACAATCAAACTTTGCATTTAATGTGCAAGACTTAAGCGATGATTCTCTCAATTTCTTTGCACGTGATATTACGGTGCGCTGCACCTTTGGTTGTTCTTGCCGTAAATAGCTACAAATATAACGGTGCGCTGCACCTGATGCAAAGCCACAGAGTGGCGGAATCTTTGTAGGAATCTGATTTTACGGATAAGTCCGGAGGTGCAGCGCACCGTAATCTAATCTTGAAAAAACAGACTGAGTCTATCAGCAGACCCTACATAAACGATCCATGCAACAATTGGAGTGTCCATTGCATCTATAATAATTGAGAAGCATTACTATTTAAACTATCAGAAAAACGTATGAAAACAAAAACGTTCCTGTTCGTAACGATTATAAGCCTGCTAATAGGCTGTGAAGAATCAGTCGAAAATTCATTTAAAGGTGTGGCGCCCGCAGGGCTTGTTCATTGGAATGTTCTTAGTGTGGAAGGACCAACTATCGTGGAGGTAAACAAGGCTATCACTTTCAATGTGTCTTGCCCTGCTACAAGTGGATGTGATTATGTTTCAACCTTTGTCTCGGATGATAGCAACGGAAATACAATTTTGATTAAAGCCTATGGAAACACAACTAAAAACACAATGTGTACGCAGGCTGCTGTGCCAATAGTTGTGAAATATGAATTTACTCCTCATGCAAAAGGGCAATATGTGCTGAAATTTATAAACAAAGATGAGTCGATTATTAAACGCAGTTTTACCGCTAATTAATCATTTTCTTCTTACTCCAACAAAGTACGTTCACCAACAAACAATTAACTAAGTTCCCGACTCCGGTGGGCAACATTCAGAGTGCGACTTCAAGTCGCGCCCTGAATAATTTAATCTGCACAGTACTATCTTTCAATTGTTTTATCAGCCTTATTCAAATTCTATCCATTTCTTTTCAAAGTAAACCGGTGTTGGTGTGTTTCCATTCCCTACAGCTACCGCTTTTACAAAATTGCCGGTTGTCGAAACGTATTTTAAAGTCAGATCGCCCATGCCGGATGTGTCGTAATAAGCACCTAGTTTGCAGCCAAACGGATTCTTTTCAACATCATCCGTAAAAAGCGATAGAAGTAAAAGTCGCTCAGATTTGGTGTCAGGTGTTGCATAGCCAATTATTCTATGGTCTTGTCTGATATTAGCGGTCAGATATATGGTGCTGTCACCATCCGTTAGCGAAACATAAGCTTTTGTTATGTCGTCGCCCGATTCAATAACGCTTTTATTGTTTGCCTTCTCAATACTGTCAAGCCTGGAGAGTTCAGCTGTTGCCCGGTCAGGTTTATTCGTCTTTTTAGTAGCGTCGGTTGGTGTGCTTTTAAGTTTATTCTCGGTTTTTGAATTCGTCTTTCCACATGCTGAAATAACGATGACCAATCCCAGTATATAAATAGCTTTTCTCATATTTCTATCGTTTTCTGTTTTAGTGCTAACAAGCTGTCCCAACAAATCAATATTGCTTATTTAGGGCTTTATTCGCCTATTGTCTCCGAAATGTCTTCGACCGTTTTTCTAGGAATTATGAACAACAATACAGTTGCCCAGGTTTGTAAAATGGTCTGGATAATATTTACAGTGGTTATTAATGGTTGTTTTTCAAGGTTCGTTATAATTAGACCTACAATTCCGATTAACCCAAATATCATCAGCACAAGTAATAAGTATTTAATCCATGCATAACCCTGCCTAACAATATAGCCAAGACCTCCGACAAATAAAAGGGTGAGAATTGCTGAACTAATTAGTCTTGTTGAAACTATATCGCCTTTTGTGAGGAATAAGTTGACAAGACCCAGTGCGGCTGATATATAAATCAGGTTGGAAGATTTAATGAAATTCTCGTGTACTTTCTTAGTCATATTTGTTCGATTTGATTGTTTTAAATATAAATAGATGGACATCCTTATTTGTTATTTCAACTCGTAATGCACTTATTGATTGTCTAAATATTCTTTCTCAAAAAGTCTGTTGTTACTACGGTTGCAAATTCACCATTCAAACTTGCCAGGGCAGTTTCGTGCATTAATTCTGCTGAAAAGTTTTGACCATCAAGCCCCTTTTTATTAAATGTTGCAGTTGCGTCAGAAACAATAAAAGTGTCGAACCCGAAATTTCCTGCCATTCTGGTGGTCGTTGAAACGCAATGATCAGTTGTCAAACCCACAATTACCAATTTGGTTATTTTGTTATTGTCAAGCTGTTCTTTTAAGTTTGTTCCAATAAATGCACTATTGACATTTTTCTTGATAATCGTTTCTCCACTAATTGGTTTCACAATCTCTTTAAATTCGTTTCCTTCATTCGACTCGTTTAGTAAAGAGCCAGGTGATGAAGAACAATGTTTGATATGAAAGATTGGAAGTTGATTTTTTCTCCAAATTTCTAAAAGTTCTCCTGCATTATTCTCTGCATCAGGATTGTTTCTTTCTTCACCCCAATATTCTAAATTTTCAAACCCTTTTTGAATGTCGATTAGAATTAGTGCTGGTCTGTCCGATTTTGAAATACTCATACTCTTTTTTTGTCTTATTATTTTTCCGATAGTGCAGGTCTTTGACCTTTGCTTTTTTTCGTTTTGTTTGTCATGGGTCACAGACCCGCAGTAGCATATGATAGTTGTTCGATGCAGATATAGATTGCAAATATACTTGTTTATTTTGATTTTATTAAGAAAAAGTTTGAAACAATGCATGACTTGTCGCTTCATATATAATAAAACAATGCAATTACCGAATACATCGATAATTGCATTGTTTTGTTGTTAGTTACTCCGCTAGCATGGGATCTTTTCTCTTTTGTCTTTTCGTCTTCTAAACTATCATGGCAGTTTGTAACTCGCTCCATGGACCGGATAGTTCAGGGTGTCTGGTATTGTACCAACGGAAGTAAATATAAAGATATTTACCTTTGCTATCGGGATTTAATGCCAGATTGAAGGTTGCTTTTGTAGAAAGACCTGATTTCAAAGAATCTTCATTTACCGATGCAGGTGGAGTTCCGGTCTGAAAGAGATATTGTACGCTGTCTGCCTCTGAATAAATAGCAGCACGAGCACCGGTAGTACTGTAGCATTTAATAGCCATAATAGCACCGCCCAGTACCTGAAATGTAACCGACACAGGTTCTCTGATGGCTGTAGTGGGTACAGTGCGGGTTGCTTTTGGTAATACGCCACCATTAATATTAAATACACCTAAGTCGTACAAAGTAGCATTGGGAGAAGCTGCTATACGATCCAGGATATGATTTGCCTGATCATAGGCCACTACTTTGTCTACAATTAATAACAGATTGTTACGAATGGCACGTGTACGACTATTCATTACATCTTTATACATTGGGAATAATGGAGTCCACTCTGCTTCAAATGCTTTCCATTGCGTAATCTCCGCTGGCAAAAGTCCAAGTCTTTCACCATTAGTAGCAAAGGTTGCACCGTCTGTAACCGGAAGAGGGGTGCTTAAATAGCTGCTTGTACTTACCAGATAATTATCTAACTCATTAATACTTCGGGGGATTCTTGCTCCTACTGCCATAGCTTTTCTTTTTTTAGTTGTAAAATTGAAAATCATTTATCGTCTTTCGACGGTTCAAAGATACAATCCTAACTTTCAGATATCCAATAGACAAAGGACAGTTCCCGTCTTTTCAGGCTACTTTCCGGCAGATAGGTTTAGATTCCTTTGTTGAAAGCAGTAATCAGTAAGTAGTAGGCAATAAGAGCTAAGTAAAACCTTTAGTGATGCTGTGTGTACTTAGTGACTTAGTGGTTATTCTTTTTCCTGGGGGATTTATAGTTTCGGTAATTGCAGTTTTTCCATTAGTTGTTTAAAACAGGGGGTGTAGGTTTCTGACACCGGAACAGTATGCGCACTGTCTTTCAGGCGGAGTATCATTTTCTCCATCGTTCCGCTCCACGACTCTATTTGATTCACATTCACCATATACGACATATGGCAGCGTTTCATATAGGTGTATCCTGCTACAAGTTGGTTGAATTCCGTCATACTGATGTACTTCGTCAACCTTTGTTCGTTGCCATTGTACCGGCTGATAATTAGTAACTTGTTGTGCCCGCATTCGGCAAATAGTATCTTGCTTACATCCACCCGGTCTTTTTTTACAGTTAGCATACTATCATTAGGTGCATTTATCTGCTTACTTACGGCCGGAAGTTGTTCTACAGGCCTTAGTTTGGCCGATACTAAAAGACCAAAGAAAAGTACAATGCTAAAGTTCAGCACAGCATTGTACCATTGTAGGTTTAAAAAGGAGTAGAGGCTAAGCTCCAATTCCTCCATATACAATAGTGCATATATCCAACTATCGATAGCAGTAAGAGGGATGTAAATGCTAAGTATACGCAGCTCTTTGCCTATGGTCCAGGTGCTCGAATCGAAATAAGCAGGATGAAGTTGGGAATAGACAAGATAGATAAGGGTATATGTTCCGGTAAGGAGAACGCCATAACCACTCAGGAAGAGACTTTTGTGCTGAGCATGCCAATTGACAAGACCAAAAGGCTGAAGCACGTTTAATAGTAAGGCAAGTGTGGGTATTAATAACACGAAATAAATTCTTCCCCGTCGGTACTGAAGAAATAGGGGGAAGGGCTGATTAAGGTAATTTTGGATTCTTTTTTGCATAGTTCGGTGGCTCTATGTCTTCGTAAACTTCTGACGGGTTTTGTATTAGGGTTAATAATGCCCCAAATTTAAATATCAAAATAATTACGTCCAAAAATTTACTGAAAAAAAAACTGGACATCGCACTTTTTTATCTTTCTGTTTTTCAGACAAATAAAAAATGATGTTGATGCTTTTTTTGGACATCTTATTTTTGGAGAAATATTTTGTATAAATATGTAGGGTTTAGAGCCACCAAAAAGGAAGAAAAACGCAATAAATATATCAGCAACCATCAGCTTTTATTGGACCGAATAGGTAGGCAAAAACAAAAGCGAATAATTCATGGGTTTTGAATTATTCGCTTTATAATGTATGGAACCAGCGAAGGTGTTCACTGTTCTACTGTCCGAACCACGATTGTATCAGATAAAAGGATATATCAGATTTTCATAGTATCTGTCTTTATCTGATTCATCTGCTAAATCCCAGTTCAGACAATTACCCACCGACAAGTCCGCATCATTCTGCAAAAATCAAGATAGATATATCCGGAGGGACATGGGCATTATTTTATTCTTGTCAAAATATATTATTAGAGAACATTTGAAAGTAACTTTCCGCTAGATTCTTCTCCTTTGAAAATTCTTTGATATATAACTGTAAGTCAAATTCTGATTTATACAGCACCTTATTTTTGGTATCTTCAAATTCATTAGCAGTATATCTCCGTGGTTTTGGATGACCTGTCCCAAAAGTAGACTGAGCTTCATGGAAAAGTATGTAATATAGTGCCTTAAATCTACAATCACTTGATTTTAATACGTCTAAATCTAGTTCTGAAATATCGAATTCAAAAGTCATGTCTACATGACCCGATGTAACAGGGAAGCAATATGTAAGACCAGTTTTACTTTTATAAATAAAGGGACTGTAACCTCCTTTCAGACTATAAACCTCATTCTCTTTTTTCATATCTTGTTTTATTATATTCTGTTCTACCCGCGCTAGAGCAGGTCTGCGACCTGTGCTATTCAAAAACAAAGTTTCTTATCTTTTTCTGTATTGTCACGGTTCACAGAACCTCGCCAGCGGGAGGTAGTTATTCTGTTTCTATAAATTCGTCAGGTATGTCTTCCCAGTCTTTACACTTTCTTGAAACCATTCTTTTGAATGTTCTAAATACTTGTCTTTTGTCAAACGATTGATTTGGAAAGTGTTCTTTGAGCGTTGCATCAAGTGCATTCCTTATTTCTGTGTCTAAGTGTTCAATAACACTTTCTATTTTAATTTGTGCCATAATTGTCATTTTTTATTTTATAATGAGGAAGTGGAGAGGGGGAATCGAACCCCCTTACTATTATCTTGTCAAGTTAATAAATTATTTTTTCATTCCATGAGTCATATTCGTCTTAAGGCTCCACATAACAGCACCCACTCCTACAATTATGGTTTTTAAAGTATTCATAGCATTTTGTCTTTTAATTTCATCAATCATTTTACTAATCATGAAGCTAATCCAAAACTCTACGCTCATAACAACTTGAAATAAGATATCAACTTGCGAACACAAGCAAATTAACCTTCAGGAGGAAATGGATCAGATTTCTTAGGATAAGTTCTTTCTTCCTGAATTTTACCGTCTAATTTGTGAATCCTCACAGACGAACTTTCTTGATTTTTAGCTAACTCGATAGTCTTTTTTACGACTTCAGCCTTACTGTCACCTTTTATTGAGGCTCTTTGTCCACCTTCTAGTTTTCCTTGCCAACCATCATTTGTTTTCGTTACGTGATAAGTTTTTCTGTTATTCATATTTTTAAATTTAAAGGGTTTTATTTTTTTTATAATTACCGCCTAACGACCGAGGCGTGTGTTAGCTGCTAGGCGCTGTTGAGAATAGTAAGTTTTTCTATTTTCTTAAATCTAACATCGCTTTTCTGACCTCAATTAAATCATACTTCTCAGAGTTTACTTTTTTTATAACATATCTCAACAATACGTCAATTTGTCTTGCTTTTACCAAACAAACTTCCTCTGAAAATTCATGAATTCCACCAGATAATTGGTCATGTAATAGTTTAATTGGATTGTCTCCAATTTCTTTCAATGACTTTGGAATATATGGATTTATATTCGTTATTAAATTTGACATTTGGTGGTTCATTTCATACTCGCTCCAAGCTAATTTGACTTTGTCGGAACCATCGAAATCCAATTCAGAAATGTCTTTAACTAGTCGTTTAATTTCATTCTCAATTATTCTTCTAAAATATGCAAATGCACCAATTCCATAACTTACAGATAAGTTTGATAATGCTTTTCTGTAATTTCCCTTATCTTCTTCATTTAAATAATCTAAAACTATTTTCTCAGGATTTCTTTCAAATGTAGGAAACTGACCAAATTTTCGAATATATATTTTTGGAAGATCTTTACCGTTCTCAATTGCTTCGTCTGTGAAAATGTTAAACAGGAATTCCATTTTATAGTCACAAGATTGGCAATTACTAGGAAGAGCAAAAGTAAAATTTAATTTTCCAAAATTGTCTTTGAAATAGTCAACAATATTATTTCCGTCAAGAACATATTGTTGTCCGTAATTTCTTCCAAATTTAAATGTGTGTTCTTCCTTTTCAAACGGACAGTAAAATTTATATGCTTTACTTTCGAAAAAATCGAGTACATTAAATTCATAGTTCTTGTCAAAAGTGTCTAAAAATAGAGTTTTTGAATATAGAGGGAAATCTCTCAAGAAAGTAACTAATTCTTTATTGTCAATAATTTTCATGGTTCTAATTTTCTATAGTATTTAAAACATGTAATGCTCTATCTTATTTTTTTGCGCATGCAGCTAACGACCGAGGCTATGGGCATTTGGCGGTTTGCGGGAGCATTCGCTGTCGTGGAACGACAAGGTGAATGCGGGAGCAAAGACTGCTAAATACACGTCAGCCAGCCAATGAGCAGAGCGTGTGTTATGGGCTAGGTGCTTTCTTGTCTCAAAATAACTTGTTTATCTCAATAAATACCTTTTCAAAGTTATCAAGAGTTGTCGCATGTAAAAAGTCAGCGTCTATTCCTTTCGAAGCAAGCTTACTGGCAGGTCTATAGTGATTAAATCTGTCAACGTTTAAGTGTTTCGTAATTTGGATTAAAATTGGTTTTATTTTTTCGTTCAAATCAGTAAGCACAATTTGTTTGTCCTTAAACGCTTCATTGTATAACTTTAAATAATCTGATTTTTCAAATAAATCTTCAATGTCCGCTGTTGTATAGTCCGTCAAGAATTCGTGGAAAAAACGAACCTTTTTGCTTGTGATAATTTTGTTTTCAATTAAATCGTCAAGTTTAGCTTTTCCCTGTGCGTCTCTAAATGAATCCAGTAGACAAACTATTTCTAATTCACTTCCTCTCAAAAGCGATATGAAAGTTGATACTTTGTCCAAGCCACCAGTTGGTACAATGGTGACTTTTTCGTCTAATCCAACTCTACCAACAGATTGTAACAACGAAGACATAACTTGTAGATACAACAAGTCACTTGCTCCCTCAACTAGTAAATTGTGCTTTGAGATAAATAAGTTTTGTGCAATATTATATCCTAGCGCAGCTTGTAATGGGAATAGAGTATTCGGGTCTTTCTCTTGTATACTATCTGAAACGATTGAACCATTTTCAGTTTCAAAGACTGTTCTAACTTTTGTTAAGTTATCAGATTCAATCATGAAAGGTGAGTGAGTTGAATATATAATTTGATAGTCAACTGACAAATCTTTTAGAAATCTCAATAAATTGTCCTGTGCAGAAGCATGAAGGTTTAGTCCAGGCTCGTCAAGAAGTAGAATATAATTTTTTGAGTTGTCTTCCTGTATTTTCTTAAACCAAACTAGAAATGAGAAGAACCAATTAAATCCTTTACTTCTGTTTTTAAGAGGTAAAGAAACGCCTGTCCTCCGATTTTTCACACGAATTTCTAAAACGTGTTCAATGATTTTTACGTCTTTGATTATTTCATTTGAACCATATTGATTTCTTACGTTTCTTTCTACTTCTTTTTCAACCTTGTCAATGCTGAAAATTATTTCAAGATTTGTGTTAGCAGACCAGTATTTAAACAATTCGCCTGTAATTATAGCTTGAGTTGCTTCAAGCTCAGCAATGAAGTCTTCATAATTCTCAGCTTTAATTAGTTCATCAACATTTATGTCTGCAAGTTCGAATAATGCTCTAGCAGTTTTTTGCTCTTCAGTTTCTAAATCTTCATTTTGTAATTTTTCGATACTAATTCTCGAAGGAAGAGAATAGTATTCATCATAATACAAAAACTTAGGTAGGTTCGGAGATAGGTATGTCCTAGAAACATATTCTCCAATTGGGTTAGCAGTCCAGTTCCATTTGTTCTCGAAATATTTTTTTAGGGAAGTCAACCCCTTAATTATTGTGTCATCTTTATATTCTAAAATAACGGCATCAAGATCTTTGCTATTTTTTACAGCCAGTATTTTGTCATTTAGGGTTTTGCTTGAAATTCCTAATTGAATTGTTTTATTTTCAATGAACTTCTGTGAATTACATTTCATATCATTATAATTTCTTGTATTAGAGTACTTGTAAGTAATACTCATTGAGTCTTGAACGAAGACATCTTTACCCATCTCTGTTGCAATTTGAGAAAGCAAACCACTATCAATACTATAAATACAGGTCAATGCTTTTGGGTCTTCACCACTTTTATCAAGCTTTTTCTTTTCCTTTCTTGGATAATCATGAGTCGTGTTAAAGACAAATTTACTATCTTTTTGAAAATAATTTGATTTTGCTAAAGCTTCTAAAATAGAAGTTTTTCCAGACTCATTCATTCCAACAAGAATTGAAATATCGTCTTCAACTAAAAAGTGCTGTTCTGTTTCGACACATTTGTATTTGTGTATTGTTACTTCTTTTAATTTCATGTTTTCGATTTGTTAGTATTGTCAATGTTCTGAATTTCTTTTTTTTCTGCACTTGCCCATAACACATAAATATACCTATCTGGGTATATTTTACTTATATCTATTGCAATTTACCGGGTATATTCCTCTATATGGAAGGATATGTGCAGTAGAATCCATATTATAAGATAAAATCCATTGCACCTATCTTACTATCTACAGTGGATTCTATTTCACAGTCCAAAAATAACAAATTCATTTAAGATAACCAACTATAATCAATGATATTTTTAAATAACTATAATGTCAGTCGCAAAACGTTTATCCGGAGCATAACTACCCTGTTATTGTGGATATATAAGCAGGATTGTGGGTAGTACGAATGTGCAAGAGTAGGGACGAGTTGATGGATAGAAGTAAAAAGATGATAACACACAAAAGTGCGCTAACGTAGAACATTTTCAAAACGTCAATGCACAATGACGTTTTGTCGTTACACAACGACAAAGCTATAATGTATAACGATGATTTGTCGTTACACAATGACAAAGCTATAATGTATAATGTCAAAGCTATAATCCATAACGATGACTCTATAATGTATAATGTCAAAGCTATAATGTATAACGACAAAACTATAATGTATAACGATGACTCTATAATGTATAAGGATGAAATGAAAATGTATAAGGAAGCGGTGTTTGAACTATCAGAATATAGTATTAAATGTACTTATTATCAGTATTATATGTCTTGGATAGAAGGGAGGTTGCGTTATGGATTGGCTTTAGGGTTATTTATTTTGAAGGGCGAAGTTGAAAAAGATATAGGTTAATTTGGCGATAATAGCCTAAGGTGGGTGAGGTAATCGGGTCCTATCGACTGAGCTCTTTAGCAAAGACATGAATGTCACTATAAATCACTCACTATGAAGTGTAATCCCTTTTCTGAGCTGAACGGACTTAAACTCAGTAGAAATAGCATTGAATTGTTATGCTTTAGGTGAAAAATGGAATTATAACTAAATTCCTATTGTTTTTAACTACGCGAGTGTGTTATATTTATAATAAATTTAGAAAAACAATTCTAATTTAATTTAAAAATGTATATTTGACCGAATTTTATTTCTGTTTGTCAGCGTTGGAGAGTTCTGAGAGAAAATTTTGTAGAACAACTATTATAAAAAACATTATTCACTTTGTTGATTTACCTGAAATGGATGATTCCAACTCTATTTTGGGCTT
>Ga0302292_1002474_pt1 | contig 11040 bp, 12 predicted proteins | sample III_Fen_N2_1_FD_194553 | JGI IMG/M metagenome (GOLD analysis project Ga0302292, IMG submission 194553) | Peat permafrost microbial communities from Stordalen Mire near Abisko, Sweden - III_Fen_N2_1 | ecosystem: Environmental > Terrestrial > Soil > Wetlands > Permafrost | place: Sweden: Abisko...
TGTTGACTTTTGTTTTCAATGTTCAAAATTCCCATGCGATAATACTGGATTTGATGAGCATCTTCATAAACGTTCAATAGATATAAATTTAAGAATGTGTGAGATTGGAGTTGAAAAATATTATGACGAAATTAAAGATAAACCAAGATATTAAAAAAAACAGGGCATAACAAAGGCTCATAAAACATAGGTGATTAGATGGTTAGGCTTCATTTTAGCCCGCTGGCAAGGTTTGTATTGGTTGATACATTCGCAAGCACACAATCCCCTACGTTTTAAAACCTCGAACGTTGTGTATAAGTTAAAGAAACCCTTTTTAGAACAATAAAAATATAACATGGACATAGAAAAGTTTAATAAGGAAAGACAAAAATTGAATAGTAAATTGGTCGAAACAGATCAGTTTTTTGAACAATTTGGTAATTTGGACAATAACGTATATTCGGATGGTGCAATCCCTAAGAAATATAAAGAATTGACTGGTTTATCTATTTCGATTCTTTCAAGTTGCGATGAATGCATATTGTATCATCTTCAAGGTTGTATCGATTCAGGTGCTAATAAAATTGAAATGATCGAAGCTATTAAAATTGGAGTTATTGGAGGAGGTTCAATTACATATCCTTCAGCTCGTTGCAATTAAATCAATGTCTAACTTAAATATTTGATAATGATAACTTGTTTTCTTAAATACGTAATTGACCCTTATAAAGTAAATGAATTTGAACACTATGGTAAACTTTGGATTGACCTTGTAAACGAAATGGGTGGAATTCATCATGGATATCTAAAACCATACGAAGGAGCTAACAATGTTGGATATGCTACATTCTCATTTCCATCATTGGCTGATTATGAAATTTATAGGAATAAGATTTCTTCATGTAATAAATGTCAAGAGGCACTAGATTATGCAAAAAGTACTGGATGTATTATAAGCTTTGAGAGGACATTTATGAACCCAATATTTACTGGGATTAAGGATAAGGCAAGATTAGAGTAGAAACAATATAACCTATACACAACAAATGGTATAGTGCATGCGGGTTATAGCGGTTTTCGAGGGTTTGTGGCCCATAAAAAATCGGTGTAACTTGATAGGAATCACTTTAATTGCGACCATGACTATAGACTTCAAGAACAATAGAATTTATCATTTCGACAGAGAAATGAAGTTTAAGGAACACAAGCCGATTTCTACTGAATTCAGAGAAATCGAAGTACTTTCTGATGGCAGAATCTTAATTGTTGAGGATTATTATAAGTATAAAAATGGTGTCAAATCAAATCTTTATTGTCTAAATCAAAATATGGAAATCGAATGGTTTCTTCCATTTGTAAATACTATTCACTCAGACATGGACAATTATGTAGGATTTACGACAAATGGCAATCAGGTTTTCGCGAATACTTTTAGTTGTTTTCGAGTTGAGATTGACACGAAAGAGGGGAAAATAATTAATTCGACATTTACTAAATAACAGAAAATATGGCATATAACTTCAGCTATTCTTCCTTTAGCTTCTTTTGTTATGCAATATTAAGTGCAGAAAACGAAATAATGTCGTATTTGTTTTTTCGCTCTTCCTTTAATGACGATGGTTTTGGAGTTTCTGAATACGACAATAAATAGTTCCTATTACTTAAAAGCTATAAGATTCAGAATATTTTTTAATCTTTTATATAAATGATAAATGCCATGAAATACAGTTTTGCAGAGGGATTAGTTTCAAATGGACCAGCCAAAGAATATAAAGATAAGCTAATGCTTTATGGCCAGTTTATTGGTGATTGGACTGCTGATACCATTGAGTATGAAGAAAATGGAAATAAAAAATATTCAAAATGGGATATTCGTTTTGAATGGGTATTAGAAGGAAGGGCAATTCAAGACCTTTGGATAACACCGATCAGAGAAAATAATGGGGTGGACTGGGACGAGTCAGGAAACAGGTATAGTACAACTATACGGATTTATAACCCTAAAATTGATGCATGGCATATTGTATGGGTAAATCCACCCAGTGGGACTATTGTCCAACAAATTGGTCGCCAGGTTGGAAATGAGATTATACAACTGGGAGAGGTTGATAATTTTGGTTATCAGTCGCGTTGGATATATCGTGACATCACGCCTGAAAGTTTCAGGTGGTGCAACGAAAAAACTTTCGATCATGGTAATAGTTGGAAGTTAGTGCAGGAAATGCGAGTTAAAAGAAAATAGACTTTTCAAATTTGTTATTAAACAAATTTTAAGAATCATTCAATATCTTTGATTATGAGAATTCACGAAATGCAGCACTCAACATCAGCTACCCGTGCGGCAGCAGTGGTTTTCGATGGGCATCTTTCCGCCCGGTCCCGGTTAAACGGGATTGATCCCGAGTACTCAGAACCCACAATCCGACTTTGGGTATAGCTTCTTACATTGCAGGCAATTATATATTCGCATAAGATAATTTAAAGACAAAAAAAATGAAAAGAGTTTTATTATTATTACCAGAGGGATTTGAGATATTTGAAGCAAGCGCATTCATTGATGTGATTGGATGGAATCTTGTTGATGGAGATCATTCGACAGAGCTATTTACTTGTGGACTTAGAAAGGAGATTAAAAGTACATTTAACCAAAGATTCATCGTGGATTATTTAATAGAAAATATAGACGTAAAATCTTTTGATGCATTGGCAATTCCTGGTGGATTTGAGGAATATAATTTTTACCAAGATGCGTATGATGAGAAAAGCCTTGATTTGATTCGAAAGTTTAAAATTGAAAACAAAATCATTGCTTCAATTTGTGTTGGATCCTTAATTTTGGGAAAGAGTGGAGTATTATTAAATAAAATGGGAACAACATATAATAAGAAACCCATTAGACATGAAACATTAAGAGGATTTGGAGTAAATGTGATGAATGAGCCGATAGTTATAGATGATAATATCATTACTTCGTGGAATCCTTCGACAGCGATAGATGTTGCTTTGATTCTATTGGAAATGCTAACTTCGAAACAAAACGCTGATTATATTCGATGGATGATGGGATTTGAAAGAGAATAAATAACTGGCACCCAACAGCAGGCTACCCGGCAGTGGTGGTTTTCGGTGTGTATCTTTCGGCTCGGTCCCGAGGACTGAGACCCGCAACCTGGCTTTGGGTTTAGTTTTCGACATTACCACATATTCTGGAAAAGACACCGACATGAGTTTTTTGCAACTAAAAAAAAAGATTTCTGAGATAATTTCCTTAAATCAGGAAGACCAGGAATTAATAGAAACTTTTTTTAAACACAGAAAAGTTGAGAAGAATGTTTCTTTGATTGAATTTGGAAAAACAATTAGAGAAGCATATTTCATAAATTCAGGCTACTTAAGATATTTCAAAATATTGGATTCGGGTGAGGAATTGATTATACATTTATATGCTCCAAATAATTTTGCTACTTCGCTAAAGAGTTTTTTTTCTGGCTCTCCGTCTGATGAAATTATGCAAACGTTAACTGATTGCGATTTGCTCTATATATCTATAGCCGATTTAGAAAAAATGTATTCGACAAGTCAAAAATGGCAATATTTTGGCAGGAAATTAATGGAAAGTTTTCTTATTGAAAAAGAACAACGGATTATAGATCAATTATCATTATCTGGACAACAAAAATATATTAACTTAATGGAAACCAATCCAGATATTATCCAAAATGTACAGGTTAAATACCTTGCTTCATTTTTAGGATTACAACCTGAATCATTAAGCCGAATAAAAAAACAAATAAACTAACATTTGTTAAGCTAATTGATAATTGCAATCTTGAATTTTGTCGAATAATTTAAAATTTCGATAAAAATGAAAACCATTGTAATTACAGGAGCAGCGAGCGGTATAGGAATGTCTACCGCCAAATTGTTTAGCGAGAATGGATGGAATGTGGCAGCTACCATGCGAAATCTTGAAAAAGCGAATGAATTTAAAGAATTTAGAAATATCAACTGCTATTCCATGGATGTTACCAATATTCAATCAATTGAAACATGCTTTGCGCAGATTCTGCAAGAATATGGAAAAATTGATGTAATAGTTAATAATGCAGGCATTTATGAAACTGAACCCTTAGAATTTACTTCGCATGAAACCATAGATAAATTAATAAAAACAAATGTTCATGGAACTCTATACGTGACTAAAGCGATTTTGTCACATTTCAGAAAAAATAAAATGGGTGTTATAGTAAATGTTTCATCAATCGCTGGACGAGTTACTTTTCCTTATCAGTCGGTATATCACGCATCAAAGTGGGCAATAGAAGGGTTGAGTGAGGGACTTAATTATGAATTAAAGCCACTTAATATAAAAGTAAAAATAGTTGAGCCAGGAATGGTCAAAACAAATTTGTACGATTCGATAACAGAAAAATCATTCGAGAAATATCCAGTTGATTATGCCAAGAACTTTAAGAATTGGCATACATATTTGATTGGCAATTTCAAAAAAGGATACAACCCAAATTTTGATGCTTTAACAATTTATAGGGCAGTGAACGATAATACTGATAAATTTAGATATGTTACTGATTCTAACACTAAATTAGTATTCCTTTTGCGAGGTTTATTTTCTTTATCAACATTTCAGAATATAGTGAGAAAACAGATAAAATAAAAAAAATATGTGGTAACACATGGTATCGTGCCGCCATGCTTCAGCAGTTTGCGAAGGTTGTGGCTCGTAAAAAAAGGTAGGTGTAAATTAATAAGTTATCACTTCGTAATCCCGCACGACTCCATACCATCAACGTTAGCATCCATGTTAATATAGCTTCATCTACAAAACAAATCGTGAAATGGAGAACTTAAAATTAAAGGACAAACCGACATTTAGAGATTTTCAGGAGTATGTGGAAAAACTTGAATTACAGCGTGGCTTTTCCGATCAAAATGCAATTGAAAAATGTCTGCTATTAGGAGAAGAAATGGGTGAACTTTTTAAAGCTATTCGTAAAGCAATGAAACTAAAAACGGATATTAACTCAAATGTTGGATCTGTTCAGGAAGAAATTGCTGATATGCTGATATATTTATGTGCGATAGCCAATCGTTTTGGAATCGACATTGAGCAGGCATTTCGTGAGAAGGAGGAAATCAATAAAAAAAGGGAATGGATATAAAATCTAAATATTTTCTTTTTGATTGGGACGGGTGTCTAGTAAATACACTTCCAATATGGTTTAGTGGCATGAGAGAAGTTTAATATTGATGCATCCGATAATACTATTAAAAAAGGTTTTCAAGGATGGGAAATCTTTTCCAAATTAGGTGTTTATGACATGGATATATTTACAAACCAAGTCTATAAATATGTTGAGAATAATCTTTGTAATGTCAGATTTAACGAGGGAGTGATTGAGACGTTGATACAATTGAATAAAAAAGAAATCAAGTCAGTTATTGTAACATCGACTGAAAAAGAAAAAGTGTATTCTGTCTTGGAAAGATTAAATAGTATCGATCTTTTTGATTATGTCATTGGTAGGAATGATGTCAAAAAACAAAAACCTGATTGTGAGGCAATAGATAAAGCATTGAAAGCTATAAACGGAGATAAGTTCTTATCAGCAATAGTAGGAGATTCTGAAGTAGACATAAAATCAGGACAAAATGTTGGAATATCAACTATTTGGATTTCCTCAAATGAAAATAAAGACTATCATATCCATATTAATGAAAGAGAGTTAAAACCGAATTTTACAATTACTAGTTTTCATGAATTACAAAGATTTTTTTAACTTGATTTTCTGAATGCTTAATAAGTTGAAACTGGTTTTTTAGCCCGATGACATTTGGGAGATATCTACACCACAAATTGACGATGTTTCACCGGTAAAATAAACTTACTGATCGAATAATATCGATGGTTTTAACAACATTCCATAACTTTGTTCGACACTGTTCATCGAGATAAATTAAACAAAAACTTAAATTCATGCAGTCACACGAAATTGATTACAAAATTGTGGGTAACGACATTCAATTGGTTGAAATTGAACTCGACCCGGGAGAAACTGTTATTGCCGAAGCTGGCGCTATGCTGTATATGGAAGACGGAATAAGTTTTGATACTAAAATGGGAGATGGATCAAATCCCCGTGCCGGATTATTCGATAAAGTACTCGCTGCCGGATCCAGACTTTTAACTGGTGAATCTTTATTCATTACCCACTTTACCAATCAGGGCTGGGGCAAAAAACATGTTGCATTTTCGGCTCCCTATCCCGGAACCATTATCCCGATTAACTTGCCCGACCACAATGGAAGTTTGATCGTACAAAAAGATGCATTCCTTTGTGCCGCTTTGGGGACTAAAATCGCCATGCGTTTTAACAAAAAGATTGGTGCAGGATTGTTTGGTGGCGAAGGTTTTATCCTTCAAAATCTTCAGGGCGACGGAAAAGTTTTTATCCATGCCGGTGGTACCATAATCGAACGCCAGTTAAACAACGAAGTCATACGAGTAGATACCGGTTGTGTTGTTGGGTTCGAAGAATCAATCGACTTCGACATTCAACAAGCTGGAGGATTACGTTCAATGGTATTTGGTGGCGAAGGCTTATTTCTGGCCACACTGCGAGGTACCGGAAAAGTTTGGTTACAATCGATGCCAATTCGTAAGTTGGTTGCGCAACTCAGTTCTTTCGGCCCCAACAGCCGAAAAGAAGCCAGCGGCGGACTTCTAAATAATATCTTCGAATAGGACTTTTACTATAAAAATTGAAAATGCCCGGAACAAATTGCTTCGGGCATTTTCAATTGAAATGATTAAACGTTTATAGTTTGTAGTACTGCTCCCAACCTTCGCGTGGAGGAGCTCCTACCAACATCTGATTGGCAAGCTTATTATTGGTGATTTGTTTGGTTTCGCGGTCGAATTCCAGTTTAGTATTCAACTGCTGAGCCAGAACACCCAAATTGAATACCTGACTTAACGGGCCGGCGATTTCAAACGGAGAACGGGTTTTCTCTTCTCCTTTACATGCTTTCAGGAAATTGGCATAATGGTTCGATGGACTAACCGGCACTACCGGCAATTTCGATTCCATTTCTTTTGCTTTTTCAGCTGGAATAATCGACAAGGTGCTACCGTGCGATCCACCCTTAAAAATAAGGTCTTTGCTGTAAATCTCCTTCCCCGGATTCAGTTTTGCAGGCTGAACTTTCCCGACACTGGTTGGCGGAATATTCGGATCGAGTTCGGTAGTTCCAAAACCGTCAGGAACCTGAGGAATGTTGTTCACACCATCGTGCCACATGATTTCAACTGGTGGCATGTTGTCGCGCTTCGGAAATTTAAACGAAAGTGTTGACGACATCGGGAAAAAGAATGCATTGTGGCCTTCCAACTTAACAGGATCAACTTCGTAAGGCAGACCCAGATCCAGGAATTGGTGAGCAGTATCGATGATATGTGCACCCCAGTCGCCTAATGCGCCCATTCCGAAATCGTACCAGCAACGCCATTGCCCGTTAATAAAATCGTGGTTATAATCATGCATCTTCACATCCGAGTGCCAGGTATCCCAATCCAAGGTTCCGGGAATTGGCTCTGCTGCAGGGAATTTTGTGATTTTTGGGTCCCAGCCATGCCAGCGACGTGCTGAATTCATATGTGCGGTAATCGCGGTTACATCTTTAATAATTCCGGCCTCAGTCCAGGCTTTAAACTGAAAATAATTGGCTTCAGAATGTCCCTGGTTACCCATTTGAGTGACCACATTGTACTTTTTCGCAGCCTTCATCATCAGTTCAACTTCGTTGAAAGTGCGACCCATTGGTTTCTCAACATATACTGCTTTACCCAACGACATGGCCAGCATGGCAATCGCGAAATGTGAATGATCAGGAACACCAACTAAAACGGCGTCGAACTGGCTGGCCATTTTGTCGAACATTTTCCTGAAATCCTGAAAACGAGGCACGTCCGGAAATTTTTCGAGTACTTTCTGAGTCTGAGGAGCTCCCATGTCGGTATCGCAAAGAGCCACAACGTTGCAGAATCCCGTATTGTATAAAGAAAATACATCTGAACCACCTTGGTTTCCAATACCTATACAAGCCAGGTTAATGCGCTCATTTGCTCCGGATAATCCGGAAGCTGGGGCATAAGTTCCTGACATCGCTTTCGTAAGAATAGTAGGAAATACAATCATGGATGATAATGCCGCGGCTTGCTTTAAAAACAACCGCCTTGAAGCTTCATTGTGTTTAGTCATAAATGAAATTTAGTAGTAGGTTTTAAATTATTCGTTTACAATTTGGGTCCATCGGTTAAGTTTCGATGTGGAAAGGTACAAATTGTAATTTGTGTTTTGAAAACGATTGCATAAAAAGTCGGCAATAAAGTAAAATGGCTCTCCTGAAACATCAAATTATGTCAGGAGAGCCATTATTAAACTCTTTGATCAATTAGTTATCGATCTATTTTTTTATTGCAATTCGCGTAACCGTTAATGAATACGCATCCAGATTCATTGTAATTTTTTTACCTGAAATCTTTTGCTTCCGATCAACAGGAGTCACTTCTTCCGGTTTTCCAACCTGATTGAATGCCCCGGAATTGGCATTTGCAACAACCTGAAGGCTGATCTCTTTTGCCAATGGCTGTTTCCCTTCGAGTACCAGGGTAAGTATAGCAGGCTTTTTAGCCACATTCACCATTTTCACGATCAGTTCCGAAGTTTTTGAATCAATACAGGCACTCGCAAACAAACTATCCTGACCAGTCAGAGGTTTTCCATCAACCAAAGCCGAAACTAAATCAGTACCGGCATTAGTCGAGAACATTTTCTGAACGTAATAATTCGGAGTTGCTGCCGATTTCAGGTTATCGAACCAAATCAGGTCGGGGCGCCACTGCCATGCATTTACATTTCCAAACAACGGTGCATACGATGCCATATAAACCACATCGGCATTGCGTTCCAAACCAGTCATTAAAGCAGCTTCGGCCAACGCACTTTTCCAGCTATTACGCGACTCAGCATCTTTTCCTTCTTTATCGTGAGCTGCATATTCGCCGGCAAATATTTTTGGTCCTTTGCGGTCGTAATTATCATATCGTGCCGCATTCTTCAGGAACCAATCCGGACTCTTGTAATAATGCTCATCTACAATCGGTACAGTTAATTCGCGCATTTGCGTCCACAGGTATTCAAAATCTTTCCCATCGGGCGAAGGACCTGCACCGCCAACAAAGGTAATTTCAGGATGTTTTTCTTTCAAAACTTTCAGGAATATTTTTAAACGATCGATGTACTGAGTTCCCCACTGTTCGTTTCCAACTCCAACCATTTTCAGGTTAAATGGAGCCGAATGACCCATGTCGGCACGCAATTTTCCCCATTTAGTTGTAGTCGCGCCATTGGCAAATTCAATCAGGTCAAGGATATCCTGAATATATGGATCGAGTTTGTCGAGCGGAACCAATTCGGATGAATTGAACTCGCAAGCCATTCCGCAGTTCAGAATTGGAAGCGGTGAAGCTCCAATATCTTCAGCAAGCTGAAAATATTCAAAGAAACCCAAGCCATACGACTGAAAATAATCCGGAGCATTGCGGTACGAAAATTCAGTATTCCAACGGTTAACGATGAGTTTGCGGTCATCCACATTTCCGACTGTTTTCTTCCATTGGTAGCGGGTCTCAAGTTCGTGGCCTTCAACAATACATCCTCCTGGGAAACGCAGAAATCCAGGTTTCAGGTCAGCAAGTTTTTGTACCAAATCGGCACGCAGACCATTCTTGCGGTTTTTCCAGGTATGTTCGGGGAACAGCGAAACCATGTCAATATCGAGTACTCCTTTTCCAACAAGCGTAACCCGAAGTTTTGCTTTCGGATGGGTAACCGAACAGGCAAGCATCGTTTCGTATTTCTTCCATTCTCCTGAAAAGTTTTTGACCTCCGAATTGCCGATTACGACTCCGGTTGAATCGACTAACTCAACTTTGAGCGCTGATGCGCCTTGTTCCTGTTTGGTAAGTATGGAGAAAAGGTAATTTTCGCCAGCCACAACTCCCATTCCCCGAAACCCTTCGTTCGTCAACGACAACTCGTTGCCTTGTAAAGATTCGAGTCGCAGAAAACGCGGGTTATTTTCATTTTGACTGTTGATGATCTGGAATTGACCGGTATATTCTTCACCTGTTTTTTCCCAGCCCATCATTGGTTTATAAAATTCGAACGAACGGTTCTTAACCAATTCGGCATATATTCCACCGTCGGCAGCAAAATTGATGTCTTCGAAAAACAGTCCCCACATGGTTGACTGAATAGGTGCAACAGTCGTTTTAGTATTAATAACCAACGATTTTGGCTGTGCTTTCAAGATAAACATGCTGGCAAAGAGCAGGCAAAAAAGGGAAAGGGATAGTTTAAGTTTCATTTCTATTGAATTTTTCAGGTTAAAGTCAGATTACAAATATAACTGTATAAAATACACTTATCCATCTTTTTTCAGAAATTGACAGCAAATAAAAGGAAATTTCATTTGATTTATCGCCAAAAAAAAGCGGCTTCCCCTCTGGAAAGCCGCCCGGATTATTCGCAAAAACCCGGGACCTAAGTCCCGAATATCGTTGGTGAAAATTACTGTTCAAAAACAAAAGTCTTCTTTTGAGGTCCAACTCCTTTAATTACGAGTTTCTTCCACGTTTTGGGAAGGCAAGGCTTTGTTTCAATTATTCCTGCTTCTGTAAAATGCAGGCCTCCAAACCCAAAGATTACTTCCTGAAGCATTCCGCCAGCACCTGTAGCAAAGTATGGATTATTGCTTGTAGCCGACTCGGCCAACGCTCCAAATGGAGATCGTTTATTGGGAATATACGATCGTTTAAATAAATCGAATGCCTTTTCACTATTCCCCATCCGGGCATAGATCACCGACAAAACTGACAATCCCATCGCCGGACCTTCTTTCGAGATCAACGGTTCGTAGTATTCCAAATCTCTTTTTACGATATTCTCGTCGGTAATCAATTCGAGCGGATAAGCC